>Ga0307515_10002884_pt1 | contig 36561 bp, 34 predicted proteins | sample 17_EM_MG_FD_194513 | JGI IMG/M metagenome (GOLD analysis project Ga0307515, IMG submission 194513) | Populus trichocarpa ectomycorrhiza microbial communities from riparian zone in the Pacific Northwest, United States - 17_EM | ecosystem: Host-associated > Plants > Roots > Unclassified | place... | reverse complement strand
CAGCTCAGCTCGCAAAAATGGAAGGCTGCCTTGCAAAACGGCAACGAGTTTATGGTAGAGTTTCGCCTTAAGTTTCATAACGGTCAGTATGTTTGGCATTTGGCCCGCGCGCTTCCGCTGATCGAGAACGGGCATATCAGGCTATGGCTGGGTACCAATACCAATATTGAAATTCAAAAAAATAATGAGCAAAAGAAAGATGAATTCCTATCAATAGCCAGCCATGAGCTAAAAACACCACTTACCAGTATCAAAGCTTTTAATCAATTGATGCAACGCACATCAGATTTGCAAAAGCTTAACGGCTTTATCCAAAAATCCGCAGCGCATGTGTTGAGGTTAGAGAAGCTGATTAACGACTTGCTTGATGTAACCCGCATCAACGCCGGTAAAATGGAGTATAGTATGGAGCCTTTCAGCTTCCTGGAAATGCTTAAAGATAGTATTGAAAGCGCGCAGCAGGCTACCACATCTCACCAGATCATTCTTGAAAGGGCCGACGATGTAATTTACACCGGCGACCGTTTCCGGCTGGAACAGGTAGTAAATAATTTACTTAGTAATGCCATCAAATATTCGCCCGAAGGCAAAAAAGTATTGGTGAACTGCAGTATATATTCCGATGGCAGCCTCATTGTTTCGGTAGAGGATTTTGGCATCGGTATCGAAGAAAAGAACCTGATGCGCCTGTTTGACCGCTATTACCGGGTTGATAACACCGCCATGCGTTTTGAAGGGCTTGGCCTTGGCTTGTTTATATCGGCCGAGATATTAAAAAGACACCATGGCAGCTTCTGGATAGAAAGCGTTCCGGATAAAGGCTCAACCTTTTATTTCAGGCTAATACCCGCCACAGCGGCCAAATCACTACCAGTTGCAGATAGCGACACCCATTACCAGGATGACAGCATTGTCATCAAATATAACCCCGGCGATAACCGCCTTGATGTTGATTGGATTGGTTTCCACAACCTGGAATCGGTGCAGCGTGGCTGTTTAAAAATGCTGGATATGCTTAAAAAGAATAAAGTAAGCAAAGTGCTAAACAGCAACATCCACGTTTTAGGCAATTGGTCGGAAGCGGCCGACTGGGGCAATACCGAATGGTTCCCGGCAATGGAAAAAGCAGGCTTACGCTATTTTGCCTGGGTTTATTCGCCAAGCGTTTTTAGCCAGCTATCGGCACGTAAAAGCGTTGATACCTTAGCCGGCCAGGTGGTGATTCAGTTTTTTACGGATATAGCATCGGCAGAAGAGTGGATAAAGAGTAAATAGGTGTAAACATCATCAATTTTGTAATTCCATTTCGGCTTCCTCCAAATCCCATGGCGGCTGGGCATATGGAGTGAGGTTTATATAAGCCATTAATTCATCCTGTAATTGCTTTGCATGGCTTACCAGCGATTTATTGGTGATATATGGGTCGATATCAATATCCTGTCCTATCAGGTTCTCTTTAAACACATCGTTAAACCTTGAGTATGTCAGCGAAAAATTCCAGTTGTTTTGCAGGTGCCAAAAAACGCGCGTATCTTCTTTGCTCAGCATGGCGTAATTAATTACAACAAAAGTGTCAGGGTCTAACTTTTTAATGCATGCCAAAATATCCCGGGTGTAATTAATCCAAACCTTCAAATACGCTTCAGCGTTTGCACGGTAAAAAGCATTTTTTTTGCGGGCGCGCCTAAAAATGGTCCATACCAGCCTTGATAAATATTTACGGCCAAGGTACTTTCTGTCAATAACTTTAAACTCCCGCTTTAACAGCGAACTGGTTACCGACCGGTAATCGCGCATAATAACCAAATAGCGGGCATCCGGGATCAGTTCTTTGTAAACATTTAGAAACATACAGGTGCGCGGATCTTTCCAGCCCCATTGGTCATATAGCTGCTGCTTAACCCTGATAATGGTTTTAATTTTCTCTGTTTCATAAACAGAAAAAACATCAACACGCCCATCAGTTAAACCGGTTTTGGGCAGGTTATGATTGGCCAGTATCTCCTCGTGCATTTTCAAAAATTCCACGTCCTCACAATGGCCTTCGGGATTTCCGGGGCCCGGCTCAACCAATTTTTCGCCCAGCTGCATGCCACACCTGGTAAGCCATTGCGTTATAAGCGAGGTGCCGGAGCGGTGCATGCCGGCTATAATAAGTGTTCGTTTTTGCATTGCGTGCGGTGGCGCTAAAAACTGTTTCCTGTAGAGTTAACTATTATGGGCTGCTTTTTTTCAGCCTTATCAAGCGGATTAAGGTTGTTCAGGATAAAATACAGCAAGGTTGAGGTGCTTTGCGCTACCGTGCTTTCGCTGGTGTTTATGTAAAGGTCGGGGGTGTATGGAACATCAAACTGCGCGTTAATACCAGTCAGGTTGTTCAGCTTATCCCGGTGCCCATCAGGTAAAAATGCTTTTTTGTAAAGCCCCTTGGTGTCGCGGCTGATGAGTTTTTTTACCGGGCAATCAATATGTACAATATTTACATGCTGGTATTTTTCGGCAAGCTCCTGGCGCATTTCGCTATAGGGGTTTATGGCGCTTACTATGGTGACAATGCCGTGGGCCGAAAAACGGCTGGCCACAAAGCCCAGCCTTCGTATGTTTTCGCAACGATCGGCCTTGCTGAAGCCCAAATCGCGGCAAATTTCATTGCGATATTCATCGCCGTCAATTATTTCAGTCCTAATGCCAAGCCCGGTTAATTCATTTGCAACATTTTTAGCCAATGTTGTTTTACCAGCTCCCGATAATCCGCAGAATAGAAGTATCATATCTCAAATAATTTATGTTGTATGATGAGGCTCAAAAGCACTGCAGGTTACTTTTGATGGGGTGAACATAATAAATTAAATTACCGGTTAATTTTGTTACATTGTAAATACTTCTTTACAAACAAGCAGGCTTGGGAGGCCAATCGGGTAAAAACCGCTAAATTGCGCTGTATCAGCCATTTTAGTATCAAAAATCAATGGTACGGGTAAAGGCGCCAGAATGATACATCTAACAAAAATGTTACTTTCTCAAACCTGTGCAAGGCCTTAATAGGGGGTAAAAGAAAGATTAATGTAGTATTTTAAACATGAGCTCTTTCATCAATTCGCCGTGGGGGGCGTTTGATTCAACACCTTTGCTTTTCAGGTCGTATTCGCGCAGATAGCTGATGATTTGCATTGTTTTGGGATAGTTGTAGCTGCGGCCGGCCAGCTCATAATCTTTTACAAAATATGGATTTACCCCAATTTCGCGGGCAACGTTTTGGGGCGATTTATCTTTTACATAATGATAAGCCAGTACTTTGCTGAAAAAATTGTTCAGGTTGCCCAAAACCAATACAATAGGATTGGCCTTAGGGTTGGCCTCAAAGTAATTGATAATTTGGTTAACCTTTAACACATCCTTTTTGCCAAGGGCGGTTTGCAGCTCAAATACATTATACTCTTTACTGATACCGATGTTGTCCTGCACCAGCTTCAGGGTAATCTCTTGCCCGGCAGCTATGTTCAGCATCAGTTTTTCCAGTTCGTTTGCTATTTTAGATAGGTCGTTGCCCAGGTATTCGGATAGCATGGCCGATGCCTGTTGATTTATTTTATAACCTTTATCACTTATAAAACCCTCTATCCAGGCTGGTATTTTACTATCATACAATGGCGCCGATTCAAAGATAAGGCCATTTTTTTCTATCGCCTTGTACGTTTTTTTACGCTTATCAAACTTGCCATATTTGTAACAAAATACCAATATGGTACTTGGCAGCGGCTTTTCCAGATAGCTCAACAGCGGGTCGATGCTTTTTTTGCTGTCGTCATCTTTACCCCACTTCATATCCTGGGCTTCTTTCACCATTACTACCTGGTAATCGGCCATCATAGGGTAGCGCTTAGCGGCATTAAGTACGGCCATCATCTCGGTATCTTTGCCATATACTACGGTTTGGTTAAAACCTTTCTCGGCCTCGGGCAGCAGGTGGTGCTCAATATAGTTGCTCACCACATCAATAAAATAAGGTTCTTCGCCGTGCAGCAGGTACAGCGGTTTGTATTTACGGTTCTTAATATCCTTTATTATATCGGCAGCTACCATAAGTCAAAATTCAAAAGTCAAAATTCAAAAATGACTTTCTGGTTCTTTTAAGTCAAAATTCAAAAGTCAAAAATGACTTTCTGGTTGAGTATTCAAAATTAAAAAAACGAAGCGGTAAAATATTGCTATTATCACAATGTGGAAAGTAATATTTGAATTTCACTTATCTTATTCACATTACTTCCTATTTTTGAATTTTGATTTTTGAATTTTGAATTTAATCCCTCTCAATCTCCCGCCATATCCTTTTAAAATAAGTGACGATAACGGGCTGTTGAGTTTGTTTGACGAGATCCGCAAAAAAAACATCATCCTTACGCCCGAAGAGTGGGTAAGGCAGCATTTTGTACAATATCTTATCAGGCAAAAAGGTTATCCGCGTTCGCTCATCCGGTTGGAAGGCGGGCTTAAGCTTAACGGGCTGCAAAAACGTACAGATATAGTTGTATTTAACACCAGCGGGCAACGGATTTTGATTGTAGAATGCAAAGCGCCGTCGGTTAGTATCGATCAAAAAACTTTCGACCAGGTAGCCCGTTACAATATGGTGCACAAGGTATGCTTATTGGCAGTAAGCAACGGCCTGCAGCATTATTATTGCACTATTAATCACGAAGAGAGGAAATACCAGTTTATTGAAGAACTGCCCGTTTACGGCAAACCTGTTTAAGCAGCGTGCACCAGCAGGTTCATCTTCTCCAGCAGCTCGTCGGGCTTAAATGGTTTTGAAACATAATCGTTCATACCGGCCTGATAAATTTGTTCTTTAATATCCAGCAATGCCGAAGCCGTAAGCGCGATAATAGGAATATGCGATTTTTTAGGGTCGGCCATTTTCCTGATCTCCATGGTGGCATCAAGGCCGTTCATTACCGGCATCTGCAGGTCCATCAGTATAATATCAAAGTTGCCGTATTGCATCAGTTCAACCGCGCGCAGGCCGTTTTCGGCAATAGTGGGCATTATGTTCCATTTAGATAATAGCTTTTTCATCAGCATAACATTTACCATGTTATCTTCGGCAATAAGCACGCGGATACCCGATATTACATCGTTTTTTTCCCGCGCCTGTACCAACGGAGTTATAGCTTTTTCAATAACCGTTTCGGTTGATACCGGGAACTCCATATTAAATGAAAACTCGGAGCCCGAACCTGCTTTGCTGGATATATCCATATGCAGGCCCTGCAAATCCAGTAAGCGTTTCACAATAGCCAAACCCAGGCCGGTACCGCCATACTGGCGGGTTGTGGTTAATGATTCCTGGGTAAAAGGCTCAAAAATACTGGTGAGGTTATGTTCCTCGATGCCGATACCTGTATCTTTTATCACAAATTTAACCGTAACTGTATTGTGCCTGTCTTCAAAACAGGTAACCCTAACCCATACGTTGCCTTTTGCTGTAAATTTTATGGCGTTGCTTACCAGGTTATAAATAATTTGCGTAATACGCGTAGGGTCGCCAAAAATTATCTTGTTGTTTAATGTACTATCTACATCCAGCTTAAACAACAATCCTTTTTCCTGGGCCTTAATCATTTGCGCGCCGCAAATATTGTTCATTAATTCAACCAGGTTAAACCTGATATTTTCAAAAACAACCTTGCCCGATTCAATCTTGTTAAAATCGAGCACATCGTTTACAACGGCCAAAAGGTTATTGGCCGAAAACTTCAGGATCTCCAGGTTTTCCTTCTGATCGGCCCTTGGGTTGCCCATCATGAGCAGGTTGCTCATCCCAATTACCGCGTTTAACGGCGTGCGCATCTCGTGCGACATAGTCGATAAAAACTCCGACTTGGCCTGGGTTGATTTTTCGGCTTTTTCAATTGCTTTTTCAAGCTGGGCATTTAGTGCAACCTGGTCTTCACCGCTTTCTTTAAGCTGTTTTATGTTCTTTAAAAATGCTGTATAAAAATGACTATGAATAAATATAAGCAGGATAAAATTGGCAAAAAGAGTAATAATTATAGTTGATTGATCTATTTTATCGGGCTTAATGCCAATAACATACCCTTTTGTAAATTCAATGATCATGAAAACCAATACGGGCACCGCGTTTAATAAAGAGTAAACCAATCCGCCCGTTTGCCCAAGCATGTAATAACTAAATACAATAACCAATATAATTACCTGTACCGTAACAATATTCACACTTTGTAAGGTAATATAAACTATGGTAAAGTTAACTATAGTACCCGCGCTAAGCAGCAAATGGCATACTAAACGCCAGTTTGGCCGGTAAGTTAAAAACTTAAATAAGCCAACGATGCAAACCATTAATGCGCCGGCTGTATAAACCAGCATGGTTTGCCCCTGGAAATAAACGCTCATGAAAACGGCAGCCAGGGCTATAAATACCAATGGAAAACCAAAGTAAAGCAGGCGGATACGCGCCTGATCAATGAAAGACTGTTCCTTTGATAAAATCCTGAAAATTGAAAAATTGAAAAAGCTTATCTCTTTACTCATGATTAAAGCACATTGCTCATGCTAAACGTATTATAACCAATCAATTGATATTGATAACCTATTTTCGTTTTGCATTCCACAGCCGCTCATTCATGCAATTAACAAGCCAAATCAATCATATTTTGTTCAATGATCTTTAATTTGGCATCGGCATCGGCCTTTTTGCGTAGCTCAATCTCAATAATCTCCGGCTTGGCATTGGCCATAAAACGCTCGTTGCTCAGCTTCGCGTTAACAGCTTTAAGGAAACCCAAAAGATATTCTTTTTCTTTTACAAGCCTTGCGCACTCAACAACAGGATCAAGCTTCTGGCTTAACGGAATAAAAAACTCATCGGTTGAAGCAATAAAATTAACCGCTCCTGAAACTTTATCGGCAACAGATGCAAACTCGCATATATTACCCAGTTTGGCTATAATGGCCGCGTACTGCAGGTAATTTATGCCCGAGTTTGATTTATAGCAAAGCTCAAGCGCCTCTTTAGGAGAAATTTCATTTTTATTACGAACGTGCCTGATTTGCGTAAGAACAATTTTTACGATCTCCACTTCCGCAAGCAGTTGTGTATTTATTTCCCCAATATTTGGCAATTGGGCAACAATACAGCAGTCTTTTTCGGCGCGTTCGCCAAATATCTCATCATGCCATAACTCCTCAGTCAGGAATGGCATAAAGGGGTGAAGCACTTTCAATATATTTTCAAAGTACTGAACAGTAGTAGTATATGTTGCTTTATCAATGGGTTGCTGGTAAGCAGGCTTAATCATCTCCAGGTACCATGCGCAGAAATCGTCCCAAACCAGCTTATAGGTTGCCATTAACGCTTCCGATAAGCGGTATTGGCTAAAGTTGTCTTCAATTTCGCCCAGGGCCTGGTTAAACCGGCTGCCAAACCATTCAATTGCTATCTCATTAGGGTTTTCAAGGCTATCATCAACATCCCAGCCTTTGATCAGCTTAAAGGCATTCCAAATTTTATTGGCAAAATTACGGCCCTGCTCGCAATAGCTTACGTCAAACATTAAATCGTTACCGGCAGGCGAGCAAAGTAGCATACCAACGCGTACACCATCGGCACCGTACTCATTCATCAAATCAATAGGATCAGGCGAGTTACCCAGTTGTTTCGACATTTTGCGGCCCAGTTTATCGCGTACAATCCCTGTCAGGTAAACGTTTTTAAACGGCGCCTGCCCTTTAAACTCGTGCCCGGCCATAATCATCCTGGCTACCCAAAAAAACAGGATCTCGGGCGCGGTCACCAGGTCGTTGGTTGGATAATAATAGTTAATATCGGCGTTGTCAGGATTTTTAAAACCATCGAATACCGATATAGGCCACAACCATGAAGAGAACCAGGTATCAACCACATCGGGGTCCTGGCGTAAGTCGTCAGTAGTGAGTTTCGGGTTTTGAGTTTTGAGTTTTGCTTCGGCTAATGCTTCGTCAATGTTTTTGGCGATAACAAATTCGCCGTTTGGAAGGTACCATGCCGGAATTTGCTGGCCCCACCATAACTGGCGGCTGATGTTCCAGTCCCTCACATTCTCCATCCAGTGACGATAAGTGTTTAAAAACTTTTCCGGAATCAGTTTAATCTCGCCGTTCAATACATAATCCAAAGCGGGTTTGGCCATCTCGCTCATTTTGCAAAACCATTGCATCGATAATTTTGGCTCAATAACGGCATCGGTACGTTCGCTGAAACCTATCTGAGATTTGTAGTCTTCCACTTTCGCCAAAGCACCTTCTTCATCCAGCAACAGCGCAATTTTTTTACGGGCGATAAAGCGGTCTTCGCCCACCAAAATCTGTGCTTTTTCGTTTAGCGTGCCATCGTCATTTAAAATATCAATAACGGGCAGGTTGTGTTTTTGCCCAAGTTCATAATCGTTCAAATCATGGGCCGGGGTTACCTTTAAACAACCGGTACCAAAATCCATCGTAACATATTCGTCCAGTATAACCGGGATCTCGCGTTTAATTAAAGGGATATAAACAGTTTTTCCGTGAAGATGGGTGTACCGCTCGTCATTTGGGTTGATACAGATAGCCGCATCGGCCATTATGGTTTCCGGACGTGTCGTGGCAACTGTTAAATAGTCCGAAAGTCCGAAAGTCGGAAAGTCCGAAAGTGAGCTTCCCTGGCTTCCGGACTTTCCGTCTTCCGGACTTTCGGACTTCACCGCGTACTTAATATAATAAAGCTTCTGATTTACCTCCTTGCGGATAACTTCCTCATCACTTACCGCTGTTTTCCCTTGCGGGTCCCAGTTTACCATGCGTACTCCGCGGTATATGAGGCCTTTTTTGTACAGATGGATAAAGGTATCTATTACCGCTTCAGACATTTCGGGGTCCATGGTAAATTTGGTACGGTCCCAATCGCATGACGCGCCTAATTTTTTAAGCTGATCGAGGATGATACCGCCGTATTTTTCTTTCCACTCCCAGGCATACTTTAAAAACTCGGGGCGGGTAAGGTCTTTTTTACTGATACCGCGCTCTTTAAGCATAGCCACCACTTTAGCTTCGGTAGCAATACTGGCATGATCGGTGCCGGGTACCCAGCAGGCATTTTTGCCCTTCATGCGGGCGCGGCGTACCAATACATCCTGTATGGTATTGTTTAGCATATGCCCCATGTGCAAAACCCCGGTAACATTTGGCGGCGGTATCACTATGGTATAAGGCTCACGCTCATCAGGCACCGATTTAAAAAAATCGTGCTTTAACCAGTAACTGTACCATTTATCTTCGGTTTCTTTAGGCAAATATGTTTTAGCAATACTCATAACGCGCAAAAGTACGATTGTTCGTGGTTCATAGCAAATAGGTTTTTGCGGTTCGGGGGGCGGGGTGCGAGGGTCGGGTTGCGAGGAGCGCGGTTCGGGGGGCGAGGCCCGGGGTTGGTGGTTTGGGCCTGCGCGGTTTTTTGGGCCGGATTAGCGAACAAAGTTTAGATAACCAATGCGTATAACCGGCAACAGATTCAAACTAATTTATTCCACATTTTAACGGGCAACAGGCAACCCGAACCTGGCAACAGATTCAAACTAATTTATTCTACATTTTAACGGGCAATAGGCAACCCGAACCCGGCAACAGAAATGCTCCACAATATTTTTACAATTAAAAAGTTATAGTATTACCCTAACACGAATACACTAATAGTCATGAAAACAATGCATATACACCGTTTTTGGCTCGATGTTTTAAGAAGATCAAGGCTGGGTTTTGTTATAAACTGGTTTAACCGTTAGGTGGTTCGCCTTTACAGGACAGAGATATGGTAGTTATTTTAAATGGTATTATACTCTTAAAAAAGTCTTTTTCTGATACAGATAATATAAAAACAACCATTTCACCATTACGAAGGTAATGGCCATGGCCACGGCGTTAAACGGATCGCCTATGAGCTGGCCTATCCAGCCAAAAAAGCCGTTGTTGGTATAGCCCCATTTGATGAAGTGGCCCGATACGTAAATCAGGATGGAATTCATCCCTATCACCCTAAAATAAAACGACCATTTTTGGTAGCCCAGCACATCAATAATATAGTAAAAGAAAGCCATCAGCAACAAGCTTAATCCGCCCACCTGCATTGCAAACGAGCTGGTCCACAGGTTTTTGTTGATAGGGAAATCGAGGTTCCAAACCTGGGCTATAATCAGGAAAGCCACGCCGGCGATGGCAAGGATAGCTACTTTTTTCATTTGCGCCAGGCCTGTTTTTTTAAGGATGGTGCCGGTAATGATACCCAGCAGGCCGGTACTGATAGCCGGGATAGTTGAGAATAAGCCCTCGGGATCATGAATGCCTAAATATAGTTTGCCGGGTAGGATAATCCTATCCATGTAAGATGCAAAATTGCCCTGCATGGTTAAATCGCCATGCGGATAGCCCGGGGCCGATGTAAATTTCAACAGCAGCCAGTAGCCTATAATGAATACCCAAAACCAAACCATTTGCATCCGCTCGCTGCTGTACAGATAAATAATGTTGGCAAACATATAGGCTATGCCTATGCGGCCCAGCACGCTTGCAAACCGGATCTCGCTCACAGGCATAATTTTTAAGCCATTGTTTACCACCAGGCCCAGCAAAACTAATATGAGCGCCCTTTTTATCACACGTAATACCAATTGCTGTTTGCTTTTGCCTTTCTCCAGCTCGCGGCCAACCGAAAATGGGGTTGATACGCCTGCCATGAACAGGAATAGCGGAAAGATCAGGTCATACAAATGAAAACCGTTCCAATCGGGATGGGTAAACTGGTTGGCGATGGAACCCCAAAAAGGCGAGCCCGTAGCCTTGGCCATGGTATGAAATATCTCTTCGCCACCCATTATCCAAAACATATCAAACCCGCGCAGGGCATCCAACGAAAAAAGCCGTGTAGGAGCAGAGTTAATACTATCAGGCGCAGTGTCGCCAGTAATGGTTTTTGCTTTGGCAGTCATTGTTTTACGGTTTATTGTGATGAACTAAAGATATAAAAAATTAGATATGAGATGTGAGATTTGAGATTTTTAATCGGGTTTTGGAGGTCTGGTTTCGAGGTTGGGCGGTGATCTATGAACCCCTATTGTGTCTGAACCCTGGGGAAATGAATCCCAAGTCTCATATCTATCTTGTTGTTGCCGCTTTAAGTCTCATATCTCAAATCTCACATCTCAAATCTATCATTACCTTTGCCGGATGTTAGAGATCGTATACCGGGATGAATACCTTATTGCTGTTAATAAGCCGCATGGATTGCTGGTACACCGGTCGCCAATTGCGGCAGAGGCCACGGAGTTTGCCTTGCAGATGCTGCGCGACCAGATAGGGCAAAAGGTTAACCCGGTACACCGGATTGACAGGAAAACGGGTGGTATTTTACTTTTCGCGCTGGATAAGCAGGTGGAGATAGCTATGCAGCAAGCTTTTATGGATAACAAAGTGCAAAAGAAGTACCTGGCCATTGTTCGCGGACATACGGTTGATACCGAGGATATTGATTATCCACTACGCAAAGAGAACGGAACTTTACAAGATGCTTTTACCACATACACCACGCTTAAACGTGCCGAACTTGATGTGCCTTTTGGCGCGCACCCCACATCAAGGTATTCGCTGGTTGAAGCTGTACCAACAACCGGCCGTATGCACCAGCTGCGCAAGCATTTTGCCCATATATTTCACCCAATTATTGGCGATCGTACGCATGGCTGCAATAAACAAAATAAGTTTTTTACCGAAACCTGGGCGATGAATACCATGTTGCTCCATGCATCGCACCTGGAATTTAGCCACCCGGTTACGGGGCAGCATATAACTATAAATGCCGGTTTTCAGCCCGAATTTACCAGGGTTATGGAAATAATGGGTTGGTAGTGTTTTTTAACTAAATAAAATAAACAAAAACTGCCTGTATTTGTAGGTTATGCAAATACATTGAACATGACAAAGCCTGTAGAATATATATTATATACAGCAGATGGCGACCGCTATATTACTATTAACCCGGTAACCCAACCCATTCCGGGTGGCAATAAGCAAGCTACCGGTGTTTTTGGCCTAAGCGAAGGAATGGTTGATTTGGGCGACATTGTTTTTGACGATAACATGAACCAATGGGAGTACAGTGGTATGGGCGACCTTACCCACCCGCAAGCCGAAGAAATTGCGAGTTTTATTAAAAGCTATCACGAACCCGATGTCGAAGGCAGGGAACTGGATGAGCATAGTATAGGGTAACGACGGATAGTCTTTAGTTGGAAGTCTTAAGTTCTAAGTCAAAAATGACAATTCAGACTTCAGACTTAGAACTTCAAACTTAGGACTTCAGACTTTATTTTAGTTCAAGCTATGCTCAATATCTCCGGCCTTCAACAAACACTCCTTTACCGTATTAACAATATCGGCAAGGCTAAAAGGCTTGGCTACAAAGGCATCAGAGCCATAGTTGCCCAATGATTCGAGCACACGGGGGTAAGCCGATACCATAACTACAGGTATGTGGGCCGTGAGCGGGTTGGTTTTTAACATATGGCAAAGTTCGCCGCCGTTTATGCCAAAAAGAATGTAATCTAATATCACCAGGTCGGCATTAAAAGTTATGACCGATTTGCATATATCAGCGGTATAATTTAAAATTTCAATCTCGTAACCCTCCATCTCGAGCACGTCTTTCATCACCTCAAGGATATCTTCGCTATCATCGAGTATCAAGATTTTTTTAGACATTTTTTATATAATTGGTGCACCTTATAACGTATGGCCGGCGCCATTTGTTTCCTGCGGCTGCAACCTGTTGTTGTAATATTTTGAAATACAGCCAAATAAATTTTGCGGTAACAGGCTTCTTACAAAAGGAAGACAATTTTACCCTAACAAGGCTGCATAGCTACATCCGGCAATACAGTTACGCTGTCTTAAGGCTTGTTATTAAAGCGGTTACAGTTTGCAGCACCTTATCAAGGCTTGCGGGGGTGTTGGTAACCTTGGCTATCATAATGCCGCCTTCAATCAACGCTATCATTGATAGGGCGGTGCCGCTTAAATCAGCGTCGGGCTTAAACTCGCCTGCATCTATACCTGCCCGAACCAGGTTTTCTATCGATTTTTGCCAGCGGAGCACCGCCTGGGCGGCCTTATCTTTTAACATAGGGTTAGTATCGTCGGCGTCAACGGCAGTATTCAAAATGGGGCAGCCGCCTGCCGGGAATGTAGCCCTGGTAAAGCTGTGGTACACCTGGGCGTAAACCAGCAGCTTATCGTGATATGTGCCGGCTTTTTGAATGCGGTCCTGGATCTGTTTTCTCAGAATAGCCGAGTTATGATCAAATGCCGCCGCGGCAACTTCCTCTTTATTGGCAAAGTTGCCATAAATGCTGCCCTTGGTAAGGCCTGTAGCATCCGTCAAATCAGACAGTGAAGTACCCGCATATCCTTTTTTATTAAAGATGGGGGCGGTGGTTTCTACAATGAACTTGCGGGTACGTTCGGCTTTTGATAATTCCTTTTCCATGATACAAATATACCGGTTGGTATTTGAATTGTTGAAATTTTGAATGTATGTTGTTTTTATATAGGTTATCGAATAGAAAATCAATGTCAGCTTTGAGCCTTTTGCCTTCTGCTTTTGGCCTCTATATAGTCCTGATCAATGATCGCTCACCAAAACCACCGGTGCTGCCTGTTTTTTACGATCGAGCACCAGCAGCAATAACGGCATAGCCAATACAAACAACAGCCCTACAAAAATATAGGCATCCAGGTAACTCATCAGGAATGATTGCCTGTCTATACCGTTGTTTACTACAGCCAGCGCTTTGTGTTGCGCTTCTATCATGGTACCGCTTTTGGCTGCAAAGTATTGGGTTAGGCCATTGATACGCTGTGTAGCCTGCGGGTTGTAAATGCTGATGTCGGAGATGAGGTCATTACGGTGCGATCCAAAACGGTGGGCCACATAAGTATTGATCATAGCGATGCCGAATGAGCCGCCGAGCTGCCGCATCATATTGTTTAATGCCGATCCTTGCGGAACATCTTTGGCATCCAACCCGGATACCGCCAATGCCGTAAGCGGAACCGTTAAAAAGGCCAGGCCTAAGGCGCGAAATATGAGTATCCTGGCCAGGTTTCCGGGTGTTGCTTCCAGGTTAAGGCCCGACATCAGGAAGCTGAAAATTATAAACAATACAAAGCCGGTTGTTATGATTATTAATGGCGATACACCCCGTTTAAGTAAGGTAGCCGAAAATAGTAAACCAAAAATAGCCAATATGGCACCCGGTAGTAAGGTAAGCCCGGTTATTGTAGGCGGGAAACCCAATACCCGTTGGGCCAATACAGGCGTAAGAAACACCGATGTAAACAAACCAACGCCCGTTACTGCAGTAAGTATTGCAGCCACAGCCAGCGATTTGCTTTTAAGTACCCGCAAATCGATAACCGGGTTGGGGATGGTAAGCTCCCACCAGATGAAGATAAGAATGCTGAATACGGCTATAACCGTTAACGCTACAATATAACCGGCAGAAAACCAATCATCAGTTTCGCCGCGTTCCAGTACGGTTTGGAGCGAGCCTATGCCTACTATAAGCAGCAGGATGCCCCACCAGTCGACCGCCTTGGGCGTTACTTTAATCTCCGGTTCGGTAACCAGTAAAATGCTGGATACCGCCACAGTAATACCTATGGGGATATTAATGTAAAAGATCCAGGGCCAGGAGTAATTTTCGGTGATGAAACCGCCAAGGGTAGGGCCGATGGTTGGTCCTAAAAATACCCCAACACCAAACAACGCGCTGGCAATACCTGCACGGGCTTTGCCATAAACCTCAAAAACGATTGCCTGCGATACCGATAATAAAGCGCCGCCGCCAATGCCCTGTAAAAAACGGAACAATACCAGCGTCCAGATATTAGATGCTACCCCGCACATGGCCGAAAAGAAGGTAAAGGCGATAATAGAGCCTATATAATAATTCCGCCTGCCAAGTTTTGTGGTTAAAAAACTGGTCATGGGGATGACGATGATATTGGCGATGGCATAAGCGGTAATAACCCAGGAGGTATCCTCGAGCGTTGAGCCCAGGTTACCACTCATATGCGAAAGTGCTACATTGACAATGGAGGTATCAATCAGCTCCATCATGGCAGCGGTGATTACTGTGATAACCAGGATGCTTTTTTTCATGGTAATGCATGTAAAATATTATAAAATATACCGATAGGTATATTTTATAATAAATTTTTTAAATAAGATTACTCCCTCGGTAAGTTCATCACTCTTAAAGCTTCATCGGGGTTGGATAAGTAAAGCCTGTAAAATTGTTCGGTACCGGCAACGCGGATTTCATAGGTATCGCTTTGTAATCCGGCTAAAAACTCATCGGCAACCTGGGCAGGGGGGATGCCATTTTTACCACCAATTTCGGCAGAGAATTCAGTATCAACCAGTGGAGGCATCAGTTCAAAAACTTTAACACTGGTATCTGCCAATGCTAAGCGTAAGGCACGGGTGTAGGCGTGTAATGCAGCTTTGGTTGCGCCATAAGTAGCCAGTTTGGTGCTTGGCGCAAACGCTACTATTGAAGATACGTTTACAATTGCGGCCTCGCTTTGTTTTTTAAGTGATGGCAGCAGTTTTTCGTTGAGGCGGATAACTGACAGGTAGTTGGTCAGCATTTCTTCGCCGGCTTTTTCAAAGGTGTCGGTATCGGTAAGTAGGTCGTTCAGGTTTGCTGCGCCTGCGTTGTTGATCACCACGTTCAATTCGGGGAAATCGGTAATTAGTTTTGCTACCAGTTTTTCTACATCGTCGGCGTTAGATACGTCGGCGGTTATAGCGCTTACGTTTTGTAATTGTGCTGCTGCTTTTTGCAAGCGGGCTTCGTTACGGCCAACAATGATAACATGGTTATTTGCTGATAATTTTTTTGCTAACTCAAAACCAATACCGGCACTGCCGCCTGTAATGAGTATGGTGTTTTTTGAAGTTTTCATTTTGTTGTGCTGAGTGGTTAAATTCAGCACGACAAAAATATACCAATCGGTATATTTTTACAATAGGCAAAGTTCATCCTTGTGTCATCATTATTTGGGGCATTATATTGATATTTGAATAATTAAGTCTTTTAAATATGATGATAAAAAGCTGTTCGATAGCGCTATTAAGTTTGGTGTTAGTTATTTTAACAGGGACAAGAGCCCATGCGCAAACCTCGCCGGTTGCCGTGCCAACGCTGGGGGTTACTAATCCCTGGACTGAAAATCAACTATTGGAGCCGGCTGATTTAGCCGCCGGCATTAAAGCCGGAACAGCTAAAACACCGCTTATTTTTAATATAGGCGCTGTAGAAGATATTAAAGGTGCTACCCATATTGGCGCGGTAAATAAACCCGAAAACCTGCAGAAACTGAAAGCGGCCGTAGCAAACCTGCCTAAAAATACAACCATAGTTATTTACTGCGGATGCTGCCCATTTGTTAAATGCCCTAATATTCGCCCGGCTTTCACTGAATTGCAAAAAGCAGGCTTTACCGATGTGAAGCTGCTTAACCTGGCCACTAATTTGAAAACCAACTGGGTTGATAAAGGGTATCCGTTGGGGAAGTAGTTTTGAGTTGTGAGTTTTGAGTTGTGAGTTTTGAGTTTTGAGTGGTGAGTAGTGAGTGGTGAGTAGTGAGTTGTGAGTTGTGAGTTGTGAGTTGTGAGTTGTGAGTTGTGAGTTGTGAGTTGTGAGTTGTGAGTTGTGAGTTGTGAGTTGGCATTATGTTAAATTAAAAATCCAATCATCCCTTAATCCGACGAATCCCGGTTCAGACAATTTTGCGTTAGGGATCGTCGCGGATACCGGCCTGTGAATAAGGCCGGTGCAGTATGAGCAGAGAGCCCGGCCGCAGGCAACGCCCGGGAAAAGACTCAAGAATTAAGAGTCAAGAATCAAGATAGCCGTTAAAAAAAGCCTGCCGTCAATCAGTCGGCAGGCTTACTTAAAAATATATAACCGGGTAATTAAGGGGCTACGGAAGTATAAATACCGACAGGCTCCGAGGCCCGTGGGCGCCAATAACCAGCGATTGTTCAATATCGGCTGTTTTTGATGGGCCGGAGATAAATGCACCATAGCCATACGTTGCGCCGCCAATTTTTTCATAAGCCTGCGCCATGGTGGGCACTAAATTAGTTTTACTGATTACTACGGCAAGGTGCTGCGCAATAAAGGGCAGTACCCTTACGGTCATTTCCTCTTCTGTGAGCCATAATGCCCCATTTTCTGCAACACCGAGGTTTGATCTGAGGATGCACAATTCCACGTCGGCAAAACTGTGGGATATTTCGTGTTTTACGTCGGCAACATAGGTGTATTCGCCTAACTCCTTAATACCTGATATGATTTTTACACCGGGTTTAAACTCTTTGTGAAGGATGTTTTGGATGGCCTCGTAGTCAGCTACTTCGTACACAAAACTGCCTCCGGCACTGCCGATGGTTTTGTATTTTTCAACCAGGTCGTCGGTTGTAGCCGTCAGGGAGCTTAATGCTTCCATGCCCGGCAAATCTGCCTGGCTAAACTGGTTGGCTTTTACGGCTGCTAATATGTTTTCGCGGCTGTTCATTTCTTATTTTCCTTTCTTTTGGCATACCATTCGCCAAATGATTGTTCGGGGGCTTTGGGCATTTCGCGGTGTTTGTACCATGGGTTGGCGCCATTATTAACAGCGAAGGGCGCGTATTTGAACGTAAAACGCCCCATTTTGCCTGCTGCCCGGTAAATCATGGGCGAGGATAAGGTGAAGGCCATGCCTTTCATGGCCAAAGTTTTTGCTTTGGACGTATAGCCTGCCTTAACAATTACCTGCCGCCATTTGTATAGCTGGTCGTGAATATCAATTTTAACGGGGCACACATTGCTGCATGAGCCGCAGAGGGTAGAGGCAAAGGGCAGGTCGGCATATTTTTCCATGTCGAGGTTTGGCGCCAGGATACTGCCTATAGGGCCGGCAACCGCGGTATGGTAACTGTGGCCGCCGCTTTTGCGGTATACGGGGCAGGTGTTCATACACGCCCCGCAACGGATACATTTTAACGAATTGCGAAAATCCTCGCGACCCAGCTGGATGCTGCGGCCGTTATCAACTATCACAATATGTATTTCCTTGCCATCCTGCGGCTTGCTGAAATGGCTGGAGTAAGTGGTAATAGGCTGCCCGGTGGCGCTGCGGGTAAGCAGGCGCAGAAATACGCCGAGGTGTTTGCGCTCGGGAATTATCTTTTCGATACCCATCGATGCAATATGGATTTCGGCCAGGTGGGCGCCCATATCGGCGTTGCCCTCGTTGGTGCATATTACAAACTCGCCGGTTTCGGCAATGGCAAAATTAACCCCCGTGAGGGCCGCGCGACGGGTCAGGAACACTTCGCGAAGGTGCTGGCGGGCAGTTTCGGTTAATATTTTAGGATCCGATTCGCCTTTGGCCGAGCCTAAATGCTCGTGAAAAATGTCGCCTATTTCTTCCTTTTTCTTGTGGATACAGGGCAATACAATATGGCTTGGCGGCTCGCCGGCTAACTGAACAATGCGTTCGCCCAGGTCGGAGTCGATAACATCTATACCCTGTTTTAATAGGTATTCATTAAGGTGACACTCCTCGGTAAGCATCGATTTGCTTTTTACCATGCGGCTAATGCCCCGTTTCTCCAGAAGGGTATAAATAATTTTGTTATGCTCTTCGGCATTAGCCGCCCAATGTACTATTATCCCATTGTTGATGGCATTGGCCTCAAATTGCTCCAGGTAAGTGCTCAGGTTTGATAGTACGTTGTTTTTAATTTGCGAGGCTGTTTCGCGCAGCAGTTCCCATTCAGGTAGTTTATGGGCGGCAATATCGCGTTTGGCGCGTACCCACCACAGGGTTTCGTCGTGCCAGTCAACCCGTGGCTCGTCGCGGTTAAATATGGCGGCTAATTGCGGATGATCTTTTGTTGCGGTGCTGCTCATTTAGATACTGTGGTTTAAAATTTCGGCAACATGAATTACTTTAACATCGCTGTTTTGGCGGCGCAGGATGCCTTCCAGGTGCATCAGGCAGCTTAAATCGGCCGAGGTGATGTATTTGGCACCGTGTTCAATATGGTCGTCTACACGGTCTTTACCCATTTTGGATGATACGGCTTCTTCTACCACGCAAAAGGTACCGCCAAAGCCACAGCAATCATCGGCCCGGCTTAAGGGCACCAATTCCAGGCCTTTCACCATGCCAAGTAATTGGGCTGGTTTACTAAAGGGCGGGGCCACCAGTTCGGTCATTTGCGAAATGCGTAAACCACGCAGGCCATGGCAGCTTTGGTGCATACCCACTTTGTAGGGGAAGCTGGCCTCCAGGCTTTTTACCTGTAATATATCCACCAAAAACTCGGTAAGTTCAAAAACACGTTTACGGATTTCGGCGGCTTTATCTTCGTTTTCGTGCGAATGCAGGTGTTCTTTGATATGCAGGGTGCAACTGCCTGATGGGCAAACAATATAATCGTAACCGGCAAAATTATCGATGAATAAATTATTGCAGCCGCCGGTAAGGTGCTCATAGCCGCTATTGGCCATAGGCTGCCCGCAGCAGGTTTGATTTTTTGGGTAATAAACTTCGCAACCCAGCTTTTCCAACAATTCAAGGGTTGCAATGGCAGCCTGTGGATAAAATTGGTCTACATAGCAGGGAACAAATAAAGCTACCTTCATTTTTTGTGTTTATTTCAATTGGTTAAAGCAATATTAACGCTTATAGTTTGCATAACTATCCTTATGTATCTGCAAAGCACAGTTGTATATTAAGGTACCCAAATTACAGATATAGCAGGCAACTGTTATTCAGTTTTTTTTGCAAAAGGCTGCGGGCGATTGGCGTATTTGGATAGTGGAATAATCCATTAGGTGAAAGGAAAGTGAATTGCGATATTTAAAATGGATATCTAACCCCTTTAACTTCCGTGAGGTTAGTGTAGCGTAACGTAACCCTTGGGTATTACCTGGCTTAGTTCAGCTGAAAGCTGAAACCATGCGACCCACGAGCTGGAAGCTCGCGGGAGCGATGTTTTTTATTTTATACTGTTGATTTTTAAAGAGATAATGAATTATTAAAAATATTCTACTATATCTATAGGAATTATATAAATAATGTTTTATGTTTGCATCGTCAACACAGACAAATCGTTCTTTATTTAACTTATCAAGAAAGACTGAGGGAAAGGCCCAAAGACGTCTTAGCAACCTATACATCCGCATAATGTAAAAGGTGCTAATTCCTGCTCCATTCAACGGAGAAAGATAATATACCATCTTCGCCCCCTGCCAATCTAATAAGTGATTTTATAGTTTTTTAAGTCGCGTGACCGAGAGGATAGGTGGGGGTCTGCAAAACCCTAAACGGCAGTTCGAATCTGCCCGCGACGTCTATTTTAGCTGAAAGCTAAAGGCGTAAAGCACAAAGCCTTCTTTTTGGGCTGAAAGCCGAAAGCACAAAGCTTTTTTGGCGCGTTGTCAGGCTTTAAGCCTTAAGCTTTCTGCATTTAGCTTCTTTATTAAACGGAAAGCCTAAGGCTGAAAGCTTAAAGCCTTTTATCGCGTTGTTAAACTGAAAGCACAAAGCTATTTTTCCGCTTTATTTGGGCTTTGAGCCTTAAGCATTCTGCTTTTAGTTTCTTTTACAAATTTCCTATTGTATATCGTGTAGAAATCCTCAGGTAAGGATATTTCTTATTCACGTCAGGATAATCATGATAGTTTCCCTCTAACCTGAAATAGCCCGATTCGGCTGCTATGGACAGCCCTTTTATGAACATATAGCTGACCTCGTTACTAAAAGTGTGCAGAAAATAATGCGATTTATTGCCGTTTACGGTTATCATCCAGCCGCCCCGGTAATTTGCACTGTATGATAATTTATTTAACAGCTTTATCGTTCCGCCCCCGTTTACAGAGAAACCCGGCCCATAATCATAATTACGGTTATTGTATAAGTATTGATCGGGTACGGCTGCTAAAAGAATAGGGCCAGCCCCAAGGTTGCCATTGATTTTTATATCATCTGTTAGTTTAAGCTCGGAGAATAAATTGAATTTAACGCTTTGCGCCCCGTAAAAAAAAGCCTGGTTGCGGATATAATCATAATTAGCAGATAATATAACCAGGTTCTCCATTTTATCCTGGTCAATTACAGACACATCCCAGCCGGTAAGTGATCCATACACACTTATCACATTAACCGAGCTGCTATCATCTTTGCCAAATTCGGCAGTTATAGAAATATTGCTGAAGGGTTTCCTGAAACCCTCATTAGGCACGCCATATAATAACGCCGCCCGGCCAAACCAGCCAAACCGACCGTGCTCAAACGGGCTTACCGATTGCGAATTAAATATTCGCCCTCCAAGGTCAAACTCGGCGCCTATTTTTGATGAGTCCCGCTCGGTAGTATTGCCATAAACTTTGCCCCAGGTACCATCCAAAATGCGGTTAAGCCCCCGCATTGGGTTAATTATAAATCCTGCCACTTCGCTGGCCTGCCTTTTAAAACCCCGCTGACGGTTATTTACAATACGGTTTGATAAGCGAAATGTCATCTCGCCAAGGACTATGCCGCCAAAGGTGGTATTTATAAAATCGTTAGGGGCCGGCGCCTGGTTTTCGGCAAAGGTTTCCCAAAGATAGCTGCCCGCCATGGTAGCCGGCACAGATTGCCAGAAGCTAAAACCATTACTGCGGAATGCGCTGTAAAACAGGCTACCATGATAGGGATGGCCAAACTGGTTGGTTTGAAATGGATCATTATCAAATTCCCAATTGCCGGGGTTAAGGTTGTGGGCTGTGCTTTTCCAGTTTATACGGGCATAGTCCTTGTTGGCTACATAACGGTCAAAAATCCAGGGGGTAATTTCGGCTATGCCCAGTTCGAAGACAGCGCGGCCAAACCTGCGTTTTACGGTGGTATCCCGAACATCCCGGTAATAGCGCAGTTTTACCTCGGGTTTTTGGTCGAATATGTTGTTTTGAGCTAACAACGGGTTGATACTACAAAAAAATATAAAGCTGATTATTATTGATTTTTTTGACGGGTAAAAATCGGCTAATTTCATGCGATGGATGTCAGGGGAGTTCAATGAACTCTCATGCAAAAGCGCCTGAGCCATTAAATTGTTTTGATGGATGTTATAATAATGTTAAATGTTTGTGATGACGCCCCGGGTAATGGGATTTAAACGCGGCTGGAGAAAGAAGAATGACTAAAACTGAGGCGTTCTATCAGTCGATAAAATCAGCGACATTTTGCCAGCTTACAACATTATATCTGGTTCTTTTTTCGTTTTCGGTGCCACCATAAATCAGCGTTTTATTTACTTTCTCAGGAGCGGCGATCTCTTCAAATCTATCCATCTCTTTAAATAGGGTACTACTTACGGTTTGTGTTGCTTTGATCTCAAAAATTGAAAAGCCTTGTGCCTTTTTTATCAACAGGTCAACTTCGTGGGCATTGCTGTCTTGCCAGAAATAATAATCTTTATGGAGATATAAATGATGGTTCTGTTTCTGATACTCGGCCAGTATCATGTTTTCAAATATGTTACCTTTTAACCGGTTTTCGTCAAGCTCTTCAGCAGTTCTTATTCCTAATAAATGATTTAACAGGCCTGTATCGTAAAAATATAACTTGGGAGTTTTAACCAAACGTTTATTGAAATTTTGATGATAAGGCTGTAAAAGGAAAATAATATAGCTGCTTTCAAGTATTGACAGCCAGGCTTTTGCAGTATTATGCGATATGTTACATTCATTTGCCAAAGCACTAAAATTAAGTAACTGACCAGCCCGACCGGCACACAATCCTAAAAAGGTACGAAATTGCTTAAGATCCTTTATATTCATTAATTCTGTTACATCCTTTTCGATATATGTTTGAATATAATTAGCATAAAATACAACGGGATCAATATCCCTGTCAAATATCGCGGGATAAAATCCCTTAATAGCCATTGCTGTATAGGAATTTGCCAATGAGACGGATTGTTTTAGTTCTGTAAAATCAAAAGGGAGTAATTTAAACAACGCGACCCTGCCGGCCAGCGTTTGAGTGATATTATTTAACAAATGAAAATTCTGGGAGCCGGATAATATATACTGCCCCATTATTTTAGATTCATCAACGCGACCCTGGATGTATGAAAACAACGTGGGCACCCGTTGTACTTCGTCGAAAATAACTTTTTGGTCATAACGGTTCAAAAAGCCGATCGGATCATCCATGGCGAAGGATCGTGTGTCTGGATTCTCGAGGCTTACGTATCTATAATCGCTAAAAATTTCTTTTAACAAAGTAGTTTTACCTGACTGTCTTGGACCAGTGACTGCTAATATGGGGAACTTGTTTTTTTGCGCCGCTATTATTGATGAAATTTGCCTCGCTATAAATTTACTCATTTCGATAAATTTTATCAAAATTACTTAATTACTTACAAATTACATAGCCTCAACTTACAAATTACATAGCTTCAACTTACAAATTACATAACAGTAACTTACAAATTACATGTATTTAACTTACAACTTACATCAAATAGACAAAAAATTGTGTTTGAATTTTGTTGCTTTTTCGATATTAGGGTAAGTTGCCAACGTTGAAAAAGTATAAAATTGACAGCGTAAACCACTGCCCGGAATCAGCGGAAACTCAAAAATTATATATCTTTAAGCGCTTGACCTGCATTAAGCGCAATCAAAACCAAATATCCCGATTAACCATGAAAACTTTTAACATTGTATTTGTTGTACTGTTCGTCATTTTTGCAGGCCTGCAATATAACGATCCCGACCCTTACATCTGGGTTCCTATATACTTATATAGTGCAGTGTTTTGCTACCTGGCTGCCAGGCAAAAGTTTTACCCCATAGGCTACGCTGTTGGCATTGTAATGTACCTGGCTTATGCAATTTATAAGATTTTTGATAATAATGGCCTTATCGATTGGTTTGAGCGGCACCATGCCGAAAGCCTGGTTGAAAGCATGAAGGCCGAAAAACCATGGATTGAAGAAACCCGAGAATTTTTTGGCTTGCTGATATGCGTTGCTGTATTAGGCGCCAACTGGGTTTACGGGATAAGGCTGAGGAGGAAGAAATAATGTTGAGCAGGCTCCCTGGATTCCTTTCGCAGGTATTACAGATACGATAGCCCGTTATATCCGCCATGGATATAATATACGGGTTCAAAATTATGTTCGTCGGGCGCAAGTTCGCAGCTTACCTGCATGGTAGTAAAAGTTACATCGCCGAAAATGTTGGCTATGGCGGTATCGGCGGCATCGCGGCCCGTGGCAATTTTTATCAGGCCGTTTAGTGGCACCAGCTTGGTAGCATCAAAAAGGATCCATTTGCCGCCAAGGTAAGCCTCAAAACAGGCGTGGAAGTCGGCAGGGTATAAGTGATAAGCATAGCCTGTAAAATAACGTGCCGGGATGGTTAAAGCGCGGCAAAGGGCAATGCCCAAGTGGGCAAAATCTCGGCAAACGCCAATCTGTTCGGTAACGGTGTCAAAAGCCGATGTCTGCGAATTGCTGTACCCGCTTAAATACTGTACATTATTGTTAATCCAATCGGTAAGGGTAACCACTTTTTCAAACGGGTTGGTAATGTGCCCAAACAGATTGTGTGACAGACGGTATAATTTATCCGACTGGCAATAACGGCTGGGGTTTAAATAGGGGAGCACCGACGAATCCAGCTGGGCCACCAATGTTTCCTGTTGTTGCGAGTAATCGGTAAGCTCATAACAGTTATCAACCAGGGCCCTGTACGTAACTTTAATGGTGCCCTGTTCATATACCTCAAAGCGCATCAGCCGGTTTTCGCCCTGTGCCGATATAATTTCTTCAATCTTGCAATAGGGTTCAACCGTAAACTCTTCGTTTAAAACCGTTTGATTTGGGGTGCGTAACGCGTGTATATTTAATATCAATGTGCCCGGCGCCCGTACTACATATTCCATTTGGGTAAACACATTGAATCTCATTATATCAGCTTTCGGTTTTAATTTCTTCTAATTTGTTAAAGGTCGCGTCCATCCAGTCTTCAGAGATATGCTCCAAAGCCAGTTTCAGTTCTTCGGCCCATTGGGCCGAGATATATTCCAGGTCTCTCTTTTCGTATCGTTGCTGGATAATGTCGAAACTATCCTTTTTATAAACAGCTACATCAATCGGGAAATCCACATTATTAGAGCTTACCCTTGTGGAATCGAATGAAAGAAAACCTGTTTTAAGGGCCAGCTTCAGGCTGCTGTCTTCGGTAAGAATGCGGTTTAATATCGCCTTGCCATGGCCCGAATTGCCTATAACTACATAAGGCGCGCCCTGCCCCAGCTCAACCCAGTTACCTTCGGGGTATAGCAAAAAAAGTTTATGCTCATCATCGTCCTTTAACTGTCCGCCTATTATCGTGTTCAGGTCGAACCGGAAACCAGCGGCTTCCAATGATGCCTTGTCTTCTGCAATTACCCGCTTTACCTGCTCGCCAAAGGCGTTTACGGCTTTGTACATTTTGTTAAACTCCTTGGTTTCCAGCAGTTCGTTAAAATAAACGATGGCTTTATCCCTTGCCGAGCGTAAGCCGCTTGTCATGATAAAAAGCGAAAAATGATCTTTTTGCTCTATAGTGATCTTCTTTTTTACCGTAGTATCTGTACCCGAGGTTATACGCGTATCGGCAATAGCCAATAAACCTTCTTTAACCTTAATTCCGAGGCAATAAGTCATTTTTATCCTGTTCGATTTATTATAAATTCAATAATGCCAAAGTAGGGAAAAGAATCGGGGAAAATAGAATCAAGAGTCAAGAACCAAGAATCAAGAGTTAAGACGTTTGAAAGGTAGCAAGTAGTCGTTAAAAGTATCAAGTAGTTAGCACAAGTATCAACACTTTTTTTGTACGCTTAGCAGAAAAAAGCCGCCGTCTCCTTTTGGAGACTGACGGCATCACACAGAAAAAAATCTTAACTCTTGATTCTTGACTCTTGATTCTTTTTAAAGTATATAAAACACAGCCTGTTTTTGAGGTTGTTTGCTGATTACTGCGTCGATATCGCCGGGTAGTTCATCCTTCATCATTTGTTTCAGGTTGTTTTCGATGGTGCGGCTGATGGTTGTTGTTGGCGTATCGGTTGGTTTGTTTTCAAATGGGTCCTGCAGGTGGATGGCCATTTTTTCGATCAGGAAAAATGCCGATGATATGGCTATTACCAGCGGTACCTGGAAAATTCCGAAAAACTCCATCAGGCTAAAAGGCAGCAACAACACAAAAAACATAACCAGCCAGTGGATGTATACACTATAGGTAACCGGGAAAACTGTATTCTTGATGCGTTCGCAGCCACCCATCGAATTCATAAAGTTGGTGAGTGTGTTGTCCATAGCCACCTGCTGGTACTCGTTTATCCAGCCCAGCCGGTACAATGTGCGCAGGTCATGGCCTTGCAATTCATTAATGGCAAGCGGAACGTTATCCATTTTTTTGAGGTTTTTTACATCATCATCGGTCAGGTATGCTTCCAGGTTTTCTTTAGCATTTTGGCCGCGAAGATGGCAGCTTAAACTGTAGCACCAGGCCATTTGCCTGCGTATGATGCGCTCTTTTAAAGCCCGTTTTTGTTCGCCGTCATGACTGCTATCCACAAAAGTTAAAACCTGGCGGGCAAATGTGCGGCAATCATTTACAATTGCCCCCCACAATATGCGGGCCTCCCACCAGCGGTCATAAGCCTGGTTTGATCGAAAAGCCAGCAGCAGTGAAATAATAGTCCCCAGGATGGTTGGTACAGTCAGGGGAATAGAAACATCTTTAAAATTATAGTATTGGTGAATGCAGTAGATGGCAATAGCGTACACTGCCACCAGCAAAACTTCCTTTTTTATTTTACCGAATACGTAGCTAACCGGTATGTTTTCTTTTAACAGCATAGTTTTAAAAATTTAATTTGTTACACACCTTCCGTTAAAACGGGTTCCTCAATTATCACATCGGCTAATATGCCCGGGGTTTTTGGCTGTTTTATTACGGCCGTGCCACATTTTTGAAATAGCATATCGGGGTCAATACTATTTTTAAAAAGCAGTTGATAATTATCATGCGGCGCCACAATAACGTCGACGTTGTTGGCCTCCAGGAAATTATTAAAAACAGCTACTGTGCTGCCATAAAAAAAGGTAATAGCTATATTGTTAATGAGGTGGCCATGCTTGTTTTCCATCTCGCGGCACCTGATATAAAAATTATCGGGAATCTGCCTGTACTCTACACTACGGCGCGATAGCATTAGCAATTCGCTTATATTATCGGTAATTTTAAGCATGTGTGCCAGCACAATATTTACCTTTTCGGGGTAATAACCCTGCGCCAGCGCCGGGATGCTTTGGATAGATTGTTGAGTAAAATCGGTTGGGATTAATAGCGTTTTCATGGTGATTTTAATTAATGGTGAAACCTTGTATGTTTTGTTTGATACAAGTGTAGCAGCCAATAATTAGGAGGATATAAGAAACTTATTAGAATTTGATTAGAATGTCTCATAGCCTCACCTAAACAGCATTCATGAGCGCCCAAAAACATCATAGTGCGAATAGTCCTCTCCAAAGGAGAGGACTATTGATTTGCATATTCGCGAATGGTTTAACCCTTTGCTTTTTAAGAACCCTCCACTTTGGAGAGGGCACGGTGGGGCTCTACCGGTAAAAATACCTTCATCTCGGTACCTACGCCCACTTCCGAGCTAATGCCGAGGCTGCCTTTGTGCAGGCGGATGATATTAAGGGTTAATGGCAACCCTACTCCATGTCCTTCATAATCATGGGCGTTTGAGGCGCGGAAAAAAGGTTCGAAGATATGCTGTAGTTCCGTTTGGGGGATTCCAATGCCCTGGTCTTTAATGATAATGATTATTCTTTTATTTTCAGATAGCAGGCTAACGGTCACCATACGGTTATCAGAGTATTTGCAGGCGTTGCTGATAATATTATTAATAGCCAGCCGCAGCAGATTACTGTTGCCTTTTACATAAAGGTCTTTTTCATCGGCAGGCAAATTTTCAAGATTAATGTAAATATTGCTATGCGGGTTTATTCGTTTAACCGATTCGGACGCGGTTAGTAAAAGCTCGTCCATCCTGATGCTTTCCCAGTTTTGTCTTTTACCATCAAAACCCGATTGTGCCAGCGTAAGCAGGCTGTTCAAAATCTGGCCCAGCTTTTCAGATTCGGCATAAACGGTGTTTAAAACCTCGCGTTGTTGATGGTTTAGGTCTTGTTTATTTAAAGCCAGCTCAACTTCAGACGAGATGATGGTTAGCGGAGTGCGTAACTCGTGCGATGCGTTACTTACAAAGTTATTTTGTGTTTCAAAGGCCGTTTCCAGGCGGTTAAGCATGTCATTAAAGGTAAAGGATAACTCGGCTATCTCATCCTTGCCGTTGAGCTCATCCAGCCGGAAATGGAGATTATTGGCAGTAATATTTTTTACATTGTTGATGATGCGCCGTACCGGCTGAAAAGTGTAGAAAGAAAAGATTTTGCCCACAAAATATACCAGCACCATGGCCAGCAAAAAACCGTACATCAATATTTTTTGAAGATCTTTCAACTCCTGGAAACCGGCCGGGTTTGATGCCGATACAATAACAACATAAGCAGCCCGTTTTTTTTTAAATAGCGAACCGGCGTAAAAAGTATTATCGCGCCTGTAATGGGCCTGGCCTGTCAGTAATATATCGTTAATAAAAGCCTTATTAATCCCGGCGCTTGCATGTACTTTGTTACTGCTGTCTAATTCTAAAAAATATTCTTTTTCCGACTCTAACTTCTCCAGGTATTTGTTACGTACTTCCAAAGTAGCTTTACTTTTGGCACCCGGCGACAGGCGCACTTCGGCCGCAATATTTACGCGGGTTTCCAGCCGTTTATAAAAGTCATCAAAGTTGAATTTGTAAACCAGGTAAAATATAGACGCGTTAAGCAGTATAAGTATACCGCCCGATAGCAGCAGGAACAATAAGGTTATTTTACTTTGTATCTTCATCGGTTTCTCCCTCTTTCATCAGGTAACCCATGCCAAATACCGTATGGATCAAATTGGGGCCGCCATTTTTTTCCAGCTTTTTGCGCAGATAATTTACATAAACATCTACAACATTGGTACCCATATTAAAATCAATATCCCAAACGTTTTCCAATATCTGGATGCGTGATAACACCTTTTTTTGATTTTTAACAAAATATTCCAGTAACCTGTATTCGGTAGCCGTAAGTTTTAGTGCTTCGTTATTGCGGTGGGCGGTTTTTGACTCGGTATTAACCGCCAGGTTACCTATGGTATAGGTGTTGTCTGCAGGTATGTCGCTCCCGCTTCGGCGCAGCAAGGTACGAAGGCGCGCGGCAAGCTCGGCAATTTTAAATGGCTTTACCATATAATCGTCGGCGCCACTATCAAGGCCGCTTACAATGTTCTCGGTTGAGTCGAGCGCCGTAAGCATAATTATCGGTATCATCTTTTTTTGCTGCCTGATGCGTTTGCAAACCTGTATACCATCCATTACAGGCAGCATTACATCCAATATAACCAGGTTGAAATCATGATCCAATGCCATTTGCAACCCTGTTGCGCCATTGGCCGCAACACTTACTTCAAAGCCATAATCGGTAAGGCCACGTTTAATTACCGAAACCACATTTGGTTCATCCTCAACTAATAATATCCCCATATAATAACCAATTGAATTTAAGCATACCGTTTGCCAAAGTAATTAAATAATTTGTTGGGTGCTATTGTTATTGAATTATAACTATTATTGTAAAACCATTTATACCATTAATAAGGGCCATTGGCCATGTTACTTTCATTTATAAAGCGGCATTTAATAGCAGGTACAAAAATATACCTAAAAATGGGTATGTTAAATTAAAAAAGCATTAGCCAAATTAGCAATCAATGGGTAAATTTATTAAGATACAACCATCGGTGGTTTGTGAAAATTGTATTATATGTGGCAGTCGCCCTGTAATTGACCAAGTTAAAGGAAACAACTTTATAGTGCGTTGCCCTAAAGATGGCACACATTACCAAACCTCGCCCGGGTTAGTGAATATAAATGACTGGAATATGAATAACAGGGCGCAGGATAGTGGCGATGAGTTAAAATTAGCTGCCAATTAACCCTTACCTAACACCCAATTAACGGTAAAGCCAATAATTTCTTTAAGATATAAGCTCCATCTGTTTAGAATTTCGGCGTTGGGCATAAACTCGAAAAACGACCATTGTACATCGCCTGCAATTACATTGCACGAATAGGGAATTACATCAACGTGTTGGCTTTTAAAAATCTGTATTGCCCTGCGCATATGAAAGGCCGAAGTAACCAGCAGATAAGGCCCTTGCTGCTTATTTTTGAGTAACAAAGCTTTGGTTAATGATGCATTTTCAAGTGTATTTCGCGCCTGGTTCTCTATTAATATGCAACTATCGGGGATTTGTAAAACGCGAAGCTGCTGGAACACAAAATCTGCCTCCCTAAAAGCGCCGGGAACAAGTTTGCTGTTGCCTCCCGAGATCACTATTTTTTTTGCTTTGCCATTCCGTTGTAGTAAAACGCCTTGTATAAACCTATCGGCAGCCCAGTTAAATACTCCCCTGCCTCGTTTGTCTTCACTTGTAAAGCCGCCTAAAATTATGGCAGCGCTGTATGTTTTGCCCGGCTGTAGCTTAGCGGGCGCAATATCCCATGCCCTGGCCAGCAGGTTTAAAAATAACGGTGCCGAAAATATCCAGAATAAGGCGATGCCCCAGATGAGGCACCTGCGTTTTAATCTCGTTTTTTTTGACAGTACGGCAATCAGCAGCAAAACAAAAATATACAGAACAGGCAGCAGCAGGAATGATAATACTTTTGATAGGATAAAAAACATAATAGGAGTAAAAATAATTAAAAACAGAGAATCAGGAAATTACAAATAAAATGCCACTAACGCGGCTGATAATTTTACAATTGTTTAAACTATTTGCCGTTATATAACTCTTACCATGGGTGGCACGTAACAAACTGGCACCATCATTGTCATATACTTATTAAATAAAACATTAAAAACATGGGCTTTATAAAAATACTTGCCATTGGCGCAGCAGTTGCTTATGGCATAAACTACGTTACAAAAAAAGGACCTGACGGAAAATCAATCATCGATAACCTGGCCGACGAAGCCCCTGAATGGTTTGATCGTGCAAAAAAATATGGCGAGCTTACTTTAGAGCAAATAGCCGTACGGGCGCAAAACTTTAGGGATAATACGCGGTATTGAGTTGTGGGCCGTTACCGTTCGCTACTAATTAATAATTAAGTAATATTTTTGTTTGCGTTGCAGTTAAATGGATGTCGTTTATTATAATTGGCAATTATATTAATGTGTTAAAAATACACATATCCGTTACAACCAATTAAATGAAAAAAACACTTACTTTATTTGTATTGCTTATACTTTGTATGATAGTAAAAGCACAAACCATTGCCAACCTATCGGGCACCATAACCGACGAAAAAAGCCAGGGAATTGCCGGCGCTACGGTTTACTTACTGAATACCAATTACCGTACTATCGCCGATAAAGACGGTAAATTCTCGTTGAAAGATGTTACCTCGGGAAGTTATATCCTGCACATCAGCGCTGTTGGCTATGCAGCAAAAAGCCAATCGATTGTTTTAAGCGGCACTATGCGCCCCATCAGTATTCAATTGAAGGATGCCAGTAAACAGCTGGATGAAGTTACCGTAACCGCTCAAAAATATGAGGAGGATGCCCAAAAGGTACCCTTCAGTGTTACTACCTTATCGGCCAAACAAATAAAAGATTACCGGCTTTGGGATTTGAAAGATTTGACAGCCATTGCACCCAACTTAAACTCGGCCAGCTCAGGCGATGGCCGCAATGTCAGCGGTATCAGGGGGATAGTTACCACATCATATGACCCTGCCGTAGCTACTTATGTTGATGGTGTAAATCAATACGGCCTGGATACCTACATACCGCAGTTGTTGGATGTGGATAGGATAGAGGTATTGCGTGGCCCGCAAGGAACGCTGTACGGACGTAATGCTACAGGTGGCGTTATCAATATCATTACCAAACAGCCTACCAACACGGTAAGCGGTTTTGCCGGGCTCGATTTTGGCAACTACGGCCAGCAGCGTTTTACCCTGGGTATAAAAGCTCCGCTGATAAAAGATAAACTGTTTTTAGGAGTTGCCGGTGTTTATTCGGGCTTTAATGGTTTTTATACCAACACATTTGATAACAGTCACTTTGATAAGCAACACTTTTTTTTAGGTAACTATTACCTTAAATTTTTGGCTACATCAAAACTGGCATTTACACTGAACGTTAAAAACTACAATAACCGTAATAACGGCGCTTTTACATTAGCTGGCTCGCCGGATGATGCGTTAAGCAACCCTTACCAGGTAAATCAGAACGCCACTACCAAAATGATTGATAACACCTTCCATACGTCGCTGGCTATCAATTACTCGGGCAGCGATTTTAACTTTACTTCGCAGTCATCATACCAGGTTAATAACCGTTATTATACCAAACCTATTGATGGTGATTTTTCGCCTATCGACGCGGTATCGGTAGTAAACAACTATGGTGGCGATTGGAATAAAGTACGTACGGGTATCCAGGAGTTTAGGTTTACTTCGCCGGCTTCGTCAACCTCCAAATTAAAATGGACTGCAGGTGCCTACGGTTTTTACCACTACGCGCCCAACAAGCAGGGTACTTATTTTGGCGCCGACGCCGCAGCCGTAGGCTCGCCGATAACCAACTTTACCAGCATCAATACCAATACCGGCAGGAATTTTGGCGTAGCTGTTTATGGCCAGGTAACCTACGTCGTTAGTCCGCAATTTGATATTACCGCAGGTTTGCGTTATGATCATGAACATAAAAAAGAAAGTGTAAAAGGAGAGTTTCAGCCAGATGGCGCCGATGCTATGGTTACCCGCTCGGATACTTCTTCATCAGCTAATTTTAAAGCGTTTTCGCCAAAGCTTAACCTGGCTTATCATTTATCGGCCAATAATAACCTGTACGCAACTTACAGCCGCGGTTTCAGGGCAGGCGGTATCACCGAACTGGGATCAGACCCGTCATCGCCACCGCTGTATACCTTTAAACCAGAGTACAGCAATAACTTCGAAGTTGGATCAAAAAATAACTTTTTTGATAATAAACTGCGTGCAAACGTAGCTTTGTTTTACACCCGTGTTACCGATGCGCAGGTGCCAACTTTAATATTGCCTGATGCTATTACCGTAACCAAAAACGCGGGCAAGCTAAGCAGTAAAGGTGTGGAGGTTGAGTTAAGCGCTACACCGTTAAAAGGCCTGGTAATTGAAAATAATTTTGGCTACACCCATGCCCGCTACACCGACCTGGCTGTTGGCAGCAATGGCGAAATAGTTGATTTAAAAGGCAACAAGCAAATTTACACGCCTAAGTTTACCAACATGCTGGCATTGCAATATGGCTACGCGCTTGGCGGCCAGCAAAAAGCAAGATTAGTAGCCCGTGGCGAATGGCGCTACCTTGGCGACCAGTACTTTGACCTGGCCAACAATATTGAGCAAAAAGGCTACAGCAAATTCAATGCTAAAATTGGTGTCGACACTAAAAACTTTAGTTTGTTTTTATGGGAAAGTAACATAGGTAATAAAAAAGCTATTGATTATGCTTATGACTTTGGCGCTACACATTTAGGTAACCCACGGGTTTACGGGGTATCGGTTGCTGCCAATTTTTAGTATATACCTTGCCTTTACATCGGGGCCGCCGGGAACTTACCTTCCTGGCGGCTTTCGTTTTAATTGGTATTTTGATAATAGCTAAATAAATATTAGCTATGTATCTTTAACTTGTAATAACAACGTGTTTTCTACTTATGAAAAAACTTATCGCAATTATAACAGCTGCCGTGCTATTAGGTACTGTTACCACTAAACTTACCGCACAAACAAAAAACACCGGAAAATCGCTGAAAGTATGGTTATTGGAAGGGGTAAACTTAAAAAGTAACCCTACCGACAAGAGCAAAACCCTTGCGAATATTCCTTATGGAACTATTGTAAAGCCCGTTAAGTCAGACGAGGAACCTAAGGCCTTTACAGTAGATTTTAATACCGACGCTTTAAAAGAACCTTACCGGCTGAAGGGCAAATGGATAAAGGTAGAATTTAAAGGTAAACAAGGATACTTGTTTGATGGCTATCTGTCTGCCATGCCCGCTTTGGAAATAGATGATCATGGCTTTGCCGAAACAGAGGACGCTTACCTCAAGCGCAACTACGGCGTTTTAAAAATAGCTAAAAAGGTACCAAAAAAAGGCGCCAAAGAAACAAGCATCTATTACAAAAACCGGGCGGTAACTACCGAAACCTCTTATGATGGGTGCACCGACCACAAACTGCTTTTAAAGAACATTAGCCTGGATGAAGCAATACTTTTTGAAAAGGTGTTATATAAAAATGCAGATGCCGCGCAAAATATTAAAGTTGAAGAGCAGAAAGCCGGTGGGGTAAAAATATCATCGTACGATTGTGACTGATATTGTTTAAATTCAATTTTATTTAAACCTGTCTAACCAAATTTCCTGTTTATGAAAAAATTAACTGTTCTAACCCTGTTTTTAACTATTGGCATGCTGCAATTTGCCGCCGCGCAGGTTGTAACCAAATATGGCGACAACGTGAGTACGCTTGATGGTATCATGAAAGCCTATTATGATGTAGTAACTGTAAAAAAAGGCGAAAAGGTAAGCTACGAGCGTGACAGCCTGCTGCATATTGCCAATGCCCACGTAGGCTCGGGATATATTGATAAGCAGGGTAAACAAAAGTTTAATTATATGACCCTGAAAGAGTACCACCGCCGGTCGGACGATATGCTTTCACGCGATGGGTTTGACGAAAAGGAGATCTCCCGTAAAGTAGAACACTTCGGCAGTATATACCATGTTTTCAGCACATACGAATCGCGCAATGTTGCAGGTGGCCCGGTGATAGAACGCGGCATCAACAGCATCGAACTATTTAACGATGGCACCCGCTTCTGGATCCTGGCCTGGTTTTTCGACGGCGAACGGAAAGACAACCCAATACCGAAGGAGTATTTGAAATAGTAGCAAGTAGTTAGTATCAAGATTAGAAAAGCTGATAGCTGAATTGGAAATAATCTAACTCCCAAAAAGCCGGTAAGTTTTTTATGTCCCGCTCTTAAACTACCGTCGGGTACTTACCAGCCTGCTGCAAAAACGCTAATGAGATCATCGTAGCCTATATTCTTGTAGAGACGCAAAATATTTTGTCTCCCACATGCAAATCCAAGCAAACTTTAAAACTGGCAAGATTAAGAATATTTAGGCTCCCTGCTTGTATGGAAAATAGAAGCTATAAAAACTTTACGGTCGATTTCGTCAACCCAATAAATTATCAGAAAAGGAAACTTGTTTAAAGATGCAGCCCGCAGTTCCGATTTGTATTTAATAGGGAAATGGAATGGGTCTTTAGATATCCGAGATAAATAATGGTCAATTTCTTTGAAAAACTTCTTTCCTAAAGCAGGGAGCTGTTCTTCATACCAATAATAAGCTTCAGACAGTTCGTCTTCGGCCTGTAATAGCAACTCAATTTCAAACACCTTCGTACTTTCTCCTGATTTCGCTCCACGGCCGGGAGGTGGTTTTACCAGCTAAAAAATCTTCTTTACGCTTAACCATTTCTTTTTCCTGGTCATCGGTTAACTGGTAATCATCGTCAGTATGATACTGATAGTTTAAGCTATCTAAAAAAGCCAGGAGTACTTTTTTTTCCTGTTCATTTTGAATGTCAATTGTTAGCGTCTCCATAATCAAATTTAATCTTTATTTAGCAATGTTCAAAAAGATAGTTTTTGAGTTGGGAAAGTCGGGGAGTCAGAAAAGTCCGAAAGTCCGAAAGTCCGAAAGTCGGGAAGTCGGAAAGTCTGGGAAGTCCGAAAGTCCGAAAGTCAGAAAGGGCGCCGGAGTTATTAGGCCGAAAGCCGGGAACCCCGAAAAGTCGTCGTATGGAGCCAATCCTTCCCAACTTCCGGACTTTTCTGACTTTCCCGACTTTCGGACTTCCCGACTAATAACTACATTTGCACACTATGACAGCTACCGAAATACGCCAGGCTTTTCTTGAATTTTTTGTTTCAAAGGGACACGTTATCGTTCCTTCGGCGCCAATTGTAATAAAAAACGACCCAACCCTGATGTTCACCAACGCCGGGATGAATCAGTTTAAAGATATATTTTTGGGCGAAGCAGCTGCCAAGGCAACCCGTGTAGCCGATACCCAACGCTGCCTGCGCGTAAGCGGCAAGCATAACGATTAGATCGGAAGAGC
>Ga0307515_10002883_pt1 | contig 36567 bp, 49 predicted proteins | sample 17_EM_MG_FD_194513 | JGI IMG/M metagenome (GOLD analysis project Ga0307515, IMG submission 194513) | Populus trichocarpa ectomycorrhiza microbial communities from riparian zone in the Pacific Northwest, United States - 17_EM | ecosystem: Host-associated > Plants > Roots > Unclassified | place... | reverse complement strand
ACTCATCCATCATTATCAACCGGGCCGCTGACACATCAGTATCGCGTAACACCGGGATAGTTTACAGCCGGTACCGGACCGACTAGCGCGGATACGTCCGGCTTCAACAGACGCCTGGAACACGCTCTTCGTCCAGAACGACTTCCTCAACCCGTCCACTGGAGAGATCGACCCGAGACATATGTATGGCATGTCCAACTTCGATATTCTTCGATGGGATAGATTAGTCAACGGGACCCAGAGGAGCGCTATCGGAACGTTTATCGCGAGCTTGTTAATGCCCGGTGCACCTTTGGTTAGTTTTTCTTTCCCTTGCTGGGTATCCTCACCCGTTTTAAACTGATGACTGATGGGTCTATCCGGCTTTATTACGGCCAAGAACAAGGTCTCTACATGTTCGACAACACGGCTGCTAACTATCTCTTTGGGTAAGTCGACGTGTGCAGACCGAGCTTGCACGGGCACTGATATTTTTCCAGTCGCCAAGCTATGTCCTCAACCAAGGCTTGGCAGCGTCACGGGTGCTACCATCTCGATGCAGAAGCCCTCTACGATCTCCCGCTCACGAAGGTCACTCTCGGATGCAGAGATGACTGGAACTCGTTGGACCACTTCGATCCCACCGCCGACCTTCGATGATTCTTCAAACAGTTCTTTGATTTACACGCGGCTTATGGGCTACTCAACGACGGGTTCTCCCTCTTGCAACACGGAAACTGGACCCACGAAGACTTCCTGCCCTTCTCGAATGGTTCAGTGACCGAGAGGGGTTTGTGGGGTGTTTCCAGGGTTGGTCTCACGCAGCTTCAAAACTTCACTTATAACGACACAGTTTGGTTCCTGTATACGAACGAGAACTCCACGTTAAGCTACGGCGGTAACTGCACGACATCCAGCGGCATTGCCGGTCCATACCGCTCCGACACAATCGTCCGAAATCTTTTCTATCCGTTCGAGAACTATACCCTTGGAGCCTCGGATCGACCGTTCTTCGACGGAAAGGACCCATACTTCGGATGTATCGAGTCAATCACCCTGCAACCGTACAGCTTTAAGGCTCTCGTGCCCGCTGATATCTGGATCCCACCCGCTCCTGCCCTCACTAAATTCACGCCCGGACATGATGTCCAAATTGAAGTGACCGATGGCAGTTCGAACCCCAACAGCATCGACGTCCAGATCGAGTTTTCAGACTTGATGGACTGCGATAGCGTCACCCAGTCAATCAACTTCACTCTCGTTTGGTCTGGGAAAGGCTCCACTCCTTCGGTGAAATCGGGCTCAGTCCAGTGTCAGACGATCTCGGATGCAAACATCCAGCCGGCATCAATCCTCGGAGCAATGGTCTCAAGGTGGTACTGGAAGGTAACGATCGATAACGTCGCGGACGGTATTTTGACGATCACGATCAATAGTCCGCAGAACCAAAACGGAGTTCGAACAGGGGCAAGTCGTTTTTTCGATACCAAAGTTCCCTATGCCGATTCTGACCAACCACCGCGCTTGCGTGATTAGGCTACTGACCATCTCCTCCTGCGAAAGGGCAAGAAGAACAACGTTATGATGTTCCCGGACTCTGACTACGACACGGCCGCGCTCACCGAGAGCGGTGATAACCACGTCGTCGTGAACTGTGAGTTCAAGATTCTGCCTGCATCGAGAATCTGGTAATTGAATATGACCGCTCTCAGATTGATCGGCGGCCGCGAGCTCTGCCGCTACCGTCATGCATGCGGACTTCCCATACGACAAACCCCGCCGAGTCCCCCACTTCCTCGCTCGAGGAGAATTCAATAGGTTTGGCATCGATTTGGACGTCCCTTCGAAATTCAAGTAAAACAATGACGGAAAGTGGGAGCTCGATATCATGGATGGATGACCCTCGTCTATTCAGTTGAATGTCTACGATTTCGACGACTACTTCTACGGTGATGCCGACGGCGATGGTGTTCTCGATCGACTTCCCCCGAACTCGCTAGCTATCAACTCCGTCAATATGTCTGCCCCGCCGAAACTCCACCTCTCACGGACCCTGATTGTGGACGACGCAACGATGAGCTGGAGAATCTAACCGAGAGGTTACCGGTCCACGAGTGCTGCCCTTTATGGTTTCCTCCCCTTTATCCCCCTATTATCGCCATCATTGCTGCCTAGCAAGGAAGACGACGACGACGGCAGATGCATCAAAGATATATTTGGTTTCTCGAGCCACAAACAAACAGAGATTATCGGTTGGCCTGAGGACAAGAACAAGCGAAGAAAGGTTCTGATCGCGACGCTGGAATACGAGATCATCGACTGGAAGCTCAAGGTCAAGATCGGAGGTCTCAGTGTCATGTCGAGTTTGATGGGTAAATCGATGACGGATGTCGATTTGATCTGGGTCGTCCCTAAAGTCAAGGATCTCGAGTATCCCCCTGGCGAGCCGATCGAGCCGATCGAAGTCATCATCTTCGGAGAGACCTACCTCATCGAGGTTGAGAAGCACGTCTTGGATAACATCACCTACGTCATTTTGGATTCCCCCGTCTTCCGTGCTCAAACCAAATCTGACCCATACCCCGCTCATATGGATGACTTGTCTTCGGCCATCTTCTACTCGACTTGGAATCAAGCTATTGCTGCGACGGTCCATCGTAATCCGGATATCGACATATGCCATATTAATGACTACCACGGCGCCCTCGTTCCCCTTTACCTCTTGCCCAAGGTCATCCCTGTCTGTCTGTCCCTCCACAATGCCGAGTTTCAAGGTCTATGGCCGCTTCATACGAAGGAGGAAATGAAGGAAGTCTGCTCCGCATTCAACATCAGCAAGGAACACTGCACGAAATACGTCCAATTCGGGAACACCTTCAACTTGCTCTATGCCACCGCCTCGTACATTTCCGTCCACCAAAACTCCGTCGGTGTTGCTGGTGTCTCAGATAAATACGGTGAACGGTCTTGGGCTCTCTGGACCCTCAAGCACGTCGATTCATTGCCAAACCCTGACCCAACTGATATCGAGGCGTTGGACGCGAAGCCGGTTTCGACGAAGAATGTCGCGATCGATCAGGAGGCAGAGGCAAGCACAGGAGCTGGTATCGCACAGGACCCGAGATCTGACCTAGCCTCTAGTCTGTGTCTGAAAACTACGCCGCACATTAAATCCGACGGTGGGACCCACAACCACCAGAATAATAGGGCGAAGGGTGGCTTTCAGTGTAGACCTCGAAGATACAACTTGTCAGACGCAAATAATCCAAATAGGCCAAAAACGGGCATTCCAAGGCGCCCCTGGACTAGCAGCTGATAAGATTAACAGGGCGGTTATTGATGGCGCCACCCAGAGGAAAGTGCACAATGGCACAAAGCTACACATGAGAAAGAAGCGTAGCGCGCCACGTAAAATCAAGGTTCTTTCAAGGTGAGGGGGATGTTTAGCAATTCGAGGATATTCGGCGTATAAGTTTTCAGGAGGTTCCATGCGATGTTCGACATCTAAAATACATAAGCGGTCAGCCAAGCCCCGCGTGCGTTCAACAGGGAGCTGCTTGGCAAGGAGCCCATGAGGAGGATCTACGGGATCTTTGACGGGCTACTCATCGAGGTGAATAGGTCCGAGCAGTACGGAGTTCCCGATCGGTTGTTTGGGACATCCAGGACATATTCGGTTGGTGCTGAGGGCCCCGAGACTCGAAGCTTGACGCTTGATGCCTTTGTAGAGTCTAGGCCGCCTGACTAGCAGAGTATAAGGGCAACGGACATGATTGTGGGAGTTTGGTACGAAAACGTAAAGGAAGGGCCCTACGCACCGGCGCTGCTCGAGTTTTCGCCGGATGAAGTGCTCTTTTCCGTTCTCTCCCTCCTGTCGACCAAAGCAGATACGTGAGTTTCAATAACACGGGTACATTAAACCCGCTTCCCGTAATGCGGGTCCACAGACTGTCTATTCGATCCCACCCCATTGCATTGGAACCTCGAATGGAGACCCCGTTGAATGTCGAAAGCCTGCAAGGCTCTCTTAGTCCGGAAGTCCAACAGGACAGGTAGTGCAATTCCCCTACAGTCGAATTCGAGCGTCCTAAGGGGCTCTAGGCCGCGCTCTAATGTGAACGAGGGTGGTAAAACCTCCAACGGCCATATACTATGTAGTTGGGAGCCTTGGGGTGAGATCCGAGCAGTCACCGTAGTAGAAAATATCTCACGAGGGGAGACTTTTACGAGGTCCTCACACCCTTGGCGCCAGGTTACACAGCCGCGCGCTCGTTGTCCATGTATGGTAAAACGAGGGGGCCAAGATCCATCCGAGGCTTCAAGAGGGATAGGGATCGTCTGACTCAGTTACAGGTGATAGTGGCGTTAAGGAATAGTAGTCCCGCCGCCGGTGCCACGCTGCATTATTCAATGACAGCCGCTCTCGAGGAAATTCGCAGACTAGTGTCAGTGCGCCTGTGAAGCTTGTGATGCGGGCGTCCGATCCTCATCAATTTGAACGACTTTGAACGTTCGCCCGCCCTCTCCGACAGACCATATATCAGTGTTGGACAGCTGGTGGTGCAGCCGCTCGGACGTGGGAAAACACTACAAGTTTTTGTAGCCGCAGGGTAGCTAGCTCACAGCCGCTCGGGTTTTCCCGGGCAGCCTGGATGTTTCCATGCCCTGTGACCCGTTAGACATGTTATCAATGTTCTGGAAGGCGATGACATCGCCAGGTGTCAGCCCTAAAGCTAAAGGCCCAAGGAGGTTATTGACTGAGCCGATGGGTCCGAACTGCGGTGGATGGCCGGCTGCCAGCCGCGGCTACAAGTAAATAGCTGCAAACCGGTAGCCGCTGCCAGTTTGCCCAACACTGCCATATATTGCCATGAACTCGGCCAGGAGTCACTTGAGATCGACCCCAAAACTTTCGGATTCATTTGGATTTTAGGTTCTGGAATACCGGGGGTGTTATGAGTCTATAAACACTCGTGACGGACTCTGGCCGAGCCAATTGGTGCGATCGATCGTGGTCAAATCGCCGTCTAGGACGCCCAAGAAGTTGGGGAACGAGTATGAGCGTCACAACAAAAACGAGGGGTCACAATATTATATTGTACACATAAGGGGGATGTTCTACAAGAAGAATCGAACTAAACCATGATACGCTAAGGACAAACAACCCGGTATCGACAAAAAAACAAGGGTGTAAAAGGATAGCATGCATAAGGAAACAGGTTAGGAGAGGCCAACAAGAAACTCAGCTACTGCGTGGGTAATTAACTCCCAAAACCCTGCACCCGAAGAAGCCCTGGCCTCTAAACAGAAAGGCCGAAGTTCTTAAGACCCTGCTGGAACTCTTCGAACTTGCACTGAGCATAACCGATATAATCAAATTCGGGTCTACACCATCATCAGCTTCTAGGATGCCCCTGGCCTAACGCCCCAGATAGCCCACGTCGCGTGGGACGCTGGGCTCCACAGTTGAACTCGTTTCTCGAGGGTGTCCATCTCCTCCCTCTCTGCTCCGGAAATGGAAGGATTCGCATGCGTGACGTATAACCTATAGAAGTTGCATCTTTGATCGAGAGTCGGATAAAGAGCCGGATCGAGGTGGGGCATGGGTCCGTGATAGTTCGCAGTCCATTCCATGAAATGATTCGCAATATCAAACGCAGCTGGATTTGGGCCAGCATGCTCGAAATCAACGACAACTATCTGGACACAACAGAGGGGTTAGCTCAATGTGGAAGGGATTACGAGTTTCATATACCTGACGATGTCCCTTGGGGTTCCAGGGGTGAGGGTTCATCCGCAACAGATTTCCGTACTGTGTGTCATTGTGTGCCAGCACTCGTCTACTGGCACCTTCCTTGGCTTCAACGAGCGAAATGTAGCACATATATCCCTCCCATTGGTCAACAAAGGAATCGATGTTGAAGGTTCGAGCGAAGGATGGTGGGGTTACTGGAAGAGAAAGAACTTCCTGAGCATAGGGTAACCAAGCCTGCATGTTCTTCTTGACCGAGTCTTTTCCGAGGGCCTTCTATGTCATTGAGATCGACCTGATGGAGTTCTGCCATTCTTGCCGCTATCCAGCTACTGATCTCCGGATCACGAAGGTCTGTGGCAGTAAGAGCGACGGAGTCAAAATGCTGTTCTATACGACCATTATCAAAAGTTCCATAGGTGAGGGGACTGATTTCGTACTTGGATGATAAAAAATGGAGGATCTCTAGCTCGCGGGGACGAGATACGAGATTCCCGAACTATGGACCGTAGATTTGAAGGAGAAGAGTGGAGGTTCCGGGAGAGAGGGGCAAGAAACGAAGAACACGGTGTTGGTGAACGCTCCAGAGACCTTGTCGACTCTGACATCGGTTGCCGTAATGGTATGGTTGCACCACGCGGAGATATTCATTGCAGTAATAATTTGAAGAAGACTGCCAGCGAATGACGGAGACTTGTATTTCCTGCGGAGGAGGGAGAGAGGGGGGCGTAAGTTTGAGCGCCAAGAACCGAAGGAGAGCCTCCTATCAAACAATCTGAAGCCTCATTTTGTTCGTGCGATACACCAGCTACGACGCCACGAGCCATTCAGAGGGCCAAAATGGAATAGCGAGTGTTATCTCACCTGGCTTCTAGACGGCCCTCGATGTGACACGGGCCCTCGACTGGAATGACGGGCTCGCATTCGCTGGCGGTGAAGGGGGTAGAAGAGCTCGAATCGGACACGAAAGAGTCGGTAGATCCGAACGAGGAAATGCTGGGCCTAGGCTGGGGCATAATCATGCTTTTAGAGTGATTTGAGGAGTAGTGTATCGGGATAACGGTGGTTGAGGAGCAAGAGGGAACGGATCGCGCGACCGGGAGCGGGAGCGATGACCGGTGCCAACCAGCAGCCAAATCCCGGCTCGAGTCCGGCTAACAACGAAAAGTACGTTCACCTGCTTCAATGCGAATGATCTGGAGTCTCTGGAGAACTGATGTCTCCTATTAGTAAGTGCTCTATGAGTTCTCATTCATGTATAACATCTCAGAGCTCACAGCGTTGGGACAGCAGCAGTACTTTTCCGACTCGTGTTGCGCTAATCTTTTTGGGGTTATGCACTCATCGTGAAGTTGCACGGCAGAAGAAACTTCGCCGTGAAGCAGCCTCATGAGCCGTTACGGGGTTGATTATCTCACTAGATTGTGTAAGCCCCCCGGCCGAGCTCAGCTTCGAGTTACCCTCGCTTGAGCTTACTCCAATCTTACTCTGACGTAGCTGTACGGGCGCTTATATTATCTTACCGCTCTCAGACGCGTCAATAATTGCCTGCCGGTAATACACTAGACACGTGCCCGCTTCGATATATTGGCAGTAAACTGGCCAAGCCCTGTTGATTAGTTCAATAAAAGACGGTCCGGGGAACCTGGTGAGTCGGAGAACCATATCAAGCGAGTGATAGTAATTGACCCCTGAGTACGAATATTTGAGTAACGGTTTACATGTTACACTCTAGAGGGAACTCCCCAACGGCGAACGTGAGATTAGAAAGGGACAATTAATGTTAATGAGTAATGACTTTCTTCGATAGTAGAATGCCGTCTCGAATCTATACTATTTCTCGCGCTATTCCTTTCGACGGCGAACTGAGGAACAAATCGACACGTCACAAACTTTGGGGACCGTTCCGAGTCTCGGGCGCACTTGCGGTTTATTGATATCAGGTCAAGACCACATGCTCACCGTGCCCGAGCACCGCATGGGCCCTGTATCATGACAGTTTCACTACTACACGGCCAACCTGTGCTCGTCCCATGGGGGTCGGATTCGTTCCACCCATCGATGAGTTTTCTGATGCTCCAAACTGCGGGTTGTGCACCCCAAATCGATTCCCAGGAAAAACAACCCGCAATCGAGGTATGAGGTACGTGTAGGGGCTGTGTGATACATCTATGGTCCAAAGTCTATTGGAGCACCCGTTCCCCGAGATTAGAAGTTACTTTTCTCGAACCAGTAGTAGGTTCGTCGAGAACCAGCTCATTGTCTTTTCACAAGAATTTTTAGCACTGAGAAGAGGCAGTAGATGCAGTGTCGGCCTTCTCTTTCGACGGTGTCTGCGTTTGCTCGATCGTCTCGTTGCTTCCACCGCCTTGTGCAAACGTGGTTTTCATCAGTATCGTAAGCTGCGAGATGTGAAGAAATGAGTCCGTTACGTCATCAGTGTAAGGATCGAAGGGCTTACGAGAGCCGCTAGGCCAAGAAACGGAGAACATAGCGTCCAGATCGTCTAGAGGACCAATCGTATCATGAGAATACTGCAGGTGGAGCTTGGCCATGTGCAACAAACCTGGATGGAACGTGCAATGGCATTTAAAACCTCGCCTCGCAGCTCTTGTGGCGTTATCAACTGGACAGTGGCCAAGTCAATGGTGCTCGAGTCTCCGGTGTATCCTGACGGCAGCGCGTTATCTAATCTGATGTTGAAGACCGTGCCGGAAAGGGACTGTGTATTGAGTCGTGAGAAAGGGACATATAGCTCACAAAAACATGCTCACTAAACCAATAGTTGCTCCCGTAAAGCGCATCAGGAAGAAGGCGCTAGTCCCGACGGCCATGTCTTTCGATTGCAGCGCTCTCGTAAACACCTGATATGGAGCGTGAAGGAGCAGGCCCAGACCCATTCCAGCGATAAGGGGGAAGAGTATTTTGGTGGGACGGCCCGATCGTTCATCTAATGTGATCATCGAGCCTAGGTGTGGAGCAGGAACCATACGTTAAAGGCCGCTGAGAGTAAAATTCACTAATAAACGTACCGAAACCCATGGCACCGATGATCAACCCCACGAAGGATATCCACTTTTGGCTGCTCATGTTTCCCCGCTTAGCTTGCCAGAAGCCCATGAACCATGCAGCCGGAATGGATATAAGGGTGGACCCCAGTGAATATGGAAGCGAAGCCATCCCTGCGGCGAGTGGAGACATCCCATCCACGGCCTAATACAGCGGACGGAATGTCAAATCGCCAAGTTGGCGGATCCGCTTCTCGGAACTCGTGAGAATCTCACCTGAAAATAAATGGCGATATAGAAGGTTCCAGTAGTAAAGCAGAAACTGTGCAGGAACACCACGATAAGGATCGAAGCTGTGTGCGTCATTTGTGAATCCCAGATCTGGCGGAAAGGGGAAGTCACGCTACCGCATGAAACGTCTTTGAATAATTGTGGTGGGAACAGCGCCTCTCGAGAGGTTCCGACCTCATAGGCCGCTCCGAGAGCCAACATAATTGTTCCACCGATTATGAGGCCCAGTGTAGTCGGCGCTGTCCCTGGGTACCGAATGTTTAGATTCAAGAGGCCTGTACACCGAGTACTGGAGTCTACTCACAGCCCCTGAGGGTCACGAACGAGAAACCTACTATGATGAAACTTGTACCGGTCATGAATGCGAACCTTAAAGGGTATTCAGGCCGATGACAGATGGTCTAACGGCATTACTCACAGTCCAACAAAATCGAACTTTGTGGCCAATTCCCGCCACGAAGTGTTGGAGCCCCTGTCTAGGTTGACATTTCGGAGAGATATAACCAACACAATGGATGCGACTAAACAAATTGGGGGGTTCATGTAAACTTTGAAGGTCGAAGCGTGCATCAGAACCGATGGTTAGTTACGGGTGATCGGGGTATACACGTACATGACCATCTCCAATTGAAGGTCGAACTGCTGTTATCTTTTCCGAACGGGCGGATGATAAGTCCATGCCGTTGGGCCCAACAGTGAAAGTACGTACTGCTGAACAGCCCACCCAACAGGGGGCCGGCGACGGCGGAAGATGCCCAGGTGAGCTATAGCAAGAAGGTTCAGCTTCCGAGCTCGCGGGCGAGAGTATACGGGACTCAACGCTAAGAGCCTGGCTCCAGTGGGCTCGCTTGTGTACCGGTACAATTTCAGACATAATGGTCCACACGGAACTGACGATTCCTCCGCCTCCGACACCGCTGAGCGCCCTAGATAGGATCAACCATGTGATGGACTGGACGAAAATAAGCGAGATGATCAAACGCGAGGTAACGTGAGCTAACTCACCCTAGAGGCGCCGCTTAAAAGAGAACCGGCACAAAAAATGAGCATGCTTGTGTAGAGGACCACCTAGAATGGCGGCTTTCAACACAACCCTTGAAGGTTTCCTCTAGAGTTTTCCCACCTTTCGACCGATGAGATCAGAAAACTTTCCATACAATGGTTGACCAGCTGTCTGCGTCAACATATATGCAACGGCCACCCACGTGTATTGGTCCTGCGGGGCGCCCAATTCACTGACAATCGTCGGCAAGCTTGTGGACAGGATTGTCTGCATATAGCAACGAGATCACAGTAAGAAATGAAATGAAACCCCGGATAAACTCTGGGATACATACGGAATCAGTTGTCGCCAGAAACAGTGTGAGCGCGGCACTGTGAAATTAGTCGTTATTATTTAATTATTTGATCGTGATTCCTGATGTAGTAACTTAGGTCCCCACCCGAGATGTGCAAAAAATAAGAGGCTGAACGGTAGTTGTGGAGGTTTGTCGTCGCATGCTGTAGAGAAAGTGTAGGGCTTGCAAGGCTCCCTTGAACTTTTGAAAGTTTCGGAGAGTGTCACTGAAACCGAGACAGTGGATCCTTGGACAGAGTCCGAGGTGACGGTCGATCGAGAATTGTTCAAGGTTTCATTGCTGGAATCATCGAGATCCCTGCAAGCCAACAAATTACAAAGTGTGTTGTGCATGGCGCAAAGATGAGGAGGAGGTATGAAAAAGCCAAAGGAGGCCAAAGAATGGCGGATTGGTGGGGCGTTGTAGCTTCGCATGAGTGAGTTTTATACCAAACGCTGCGCACAAACACGGATGCTAGCCGGAAAAACAGCAGGCCAAGAAGATAGCGAGTTTTTCATGATTGATCCCATACTGACAACTCCTCCGGGGCCGGGAAGAAATTCGGGGTGGGACGTAGAAAATGGGAAGGGTGTGATTTGTTTATATGGACACGATCGATTTGTTGAGTTCAATGGACGCCCGGGAAAGCAGATAGGCCAATCAAGAGAGCGCAGGGAGCAGCGAGAAACGATTTTCACCCTTTTCTGTTAGAGGAAATGATGATTAAAAGCCGGAATCACATTCCTATAGAACCTTAGCGTCAAGAACGAGCGGTTTGTTTGTGCAATGGGTCGGAAGGGCAATGTAGTGTAAACGACGGTTCTAATAGAACCTGATAACAGAGTCCGACGGCAAAGAAACCCCCAACCTCTAACGCAGGTGAAGGAAAAGAAAAACACCGGTCTTAGCTCTGATCTTACCCAAACCCGGAGTTCGCTCCGACACGTTTGGTTCCGTGTTACGTATACGCTCGGGGCCCTGATCTCCTGTTAGCACGAATTCGCCTTTACAACCCCAATCTCGATGTCAGTCAGGGGCCAGCTGGATCTGCCACCACTTCCCTACTCTAAGATTGGCTTCGGCTTTTTATCTCTTCCACTCGCGTGCCTCACGATACAAAACGTGCTGGGGTTCCGAACCGCTCCGGCGCCAAGTAGAGTGGAGGTACTAGGCATGCTCTAGGTCTATCCTATTGCCGGTGACGGATGAATTTAGTATGTAGAGACTATTTGGTGAATACAGTACTACAGGGAACAGACTCTGCCAACGGCCGCCGTGAGGTTCAGATTCGGGAAGATAAACACGGTAATGCCATTGGTCTCCGGGAAGTCAACGTGAAAAATACATCCGAGGTCATGAGGTGAGTGCTCTTTTCCTCCCCTCCCCCCTCGTTTCTTCCACGTTTCCTGTCGCTTTCGTCCTTCTGTCACACATGCCAATCCTTCGCACAAATATCCCCTACCTTCCCGGCTCACCTTCCCTCTGGATATTGCCCGGACCCTTACCACTCTGTTTCCAACCTACTCCGTAAAGGCACTTCCATTCGCAGGACAAACAAAACAGATATGAATACTCAATCTTCGCGATCTCATGCCATATTTTCGTTCAGTGACCCTCACTCAAAAGAAGTATGTGGGTTCGAACCCCCTTCCACCTCCTTGATCATCCTCTCCCCTCCCACCTGGTGGACCTGAGAGATCTCCGTCGCGTTTGGCTCGCCCAGGATCCACGATTTCCGGTCCATCGAACAGGGTTTCATCTCCCACCTTCGGAAGACCTGGTACACAAAGTTTCGGTTCCGCTATGAACAGGTTCAGTCTCCAGAGACGCAGTCTCAGGCCTCCAAGTTCTCTCGGCTTCCACCATGCCAACTGCAAACCAGTAGAATCCATCACCCCAGCAGGTGATGGCGACTGAGTTACAGTGGTTTCAAAGTTCCACTTTGTCGACCCAGCCGGTTCTGAGAGGGTACGCTTCGTTTCTTCGGGTTTTCCTTTTATTTGATCTCACTTTGGATGGGCTAGCTGAAACATACTGTCACTCAAGGCGAGCGTATCAAAGAGGGTATATCGATCAACAGTGGACTTCTCGCTCTCGTAAACGCCATCTCTGTGCCTGGAGACCCCTCCAGGGTCAAGCCCCATACGGCCTCGTACGTTCCCTATCGAAACTCTAAACTCACCCGGTTGCTGCAAGACTCGCTAGGTGGCAATCCGGCCATCGGAAGATACCTTTTGGAGCCCGTCCTAGCCTATCAGGCCGCTAATCTATTCCAGAGTGGATACGCTTTTCACGACATCGGTGAGTCCTTTCACTCACCCCAACATGTATCACCACCACACTCATAATCCACCTAGGTTCATCGTATCCGGCAGTAACGGGGCCATCGAGCGGTAAGTTTCGGGCTGCCTGATCGCGAAGGTCGCCATATTCTCACTTAGCCTCGCACAGAAAGCTACCCTGTTGAAGGTTCGCACCAGGACTGCGTTGGTTGGACTTCATGACGACTCACCGATTGTATCTCAGAATGCGGCAACCAGCTGATTATGGCACTGAGTTATACCCAGAAGACATCGGACAACTCCTTGATCACCAAATACGTATGGAACCACTGTCTTACTTCCTTCCTGGTTGTCGCTCACACGACATGCGGAAAGAAATCCTTGTATGATCAATTCAGCACCTACCTAGTCCAGAACGGTTTGTACATCACGAGTCAGCTCTCTTCTGACAGTTACGCCGGCGAGCTGGGGAATCAAACGAACCTTGCTGTCAAGTCTATCATCGCGATCAAGGCTGCATGAAATTTAATTGATCTGCGTTCCACAGAGTGTTGCCACCCTGTACCTGCAGACGTGGCAGAGGATCGCGCCATCATCAGACAAGTCTCATTATACCCTTTCCTATGGGAACAACCCATCGTACGTACAGTTGGGGTAACTACGACGATCCTCACAATTATGATGTCACTGTAAGGTGGAGCCTACTCTACAACCTGCACGCAGATCGGCTGCCCGGGCTCAACATGTTCCCGCAGTCCGTGTACGAGACTCGTGAGTTTCTGTTCTGTTTTGTTCAATGCAGTCCTGTGTCAACTCATCTAAAACCACTCGATGGCAGAGACAGAGTGGTATGCAACTAAATTCGATGAATACAGTATCCGGTTGGACAGCAGGTAAGGATCTCGGTACCCTCCGCGGGGTATCTAAGGGCTAACCATTCCCTATGGCAGGTCCTCAGACCCCAAGACCGGTCAGTGTCCCCTTACGGGCCCCAGCCATCCCAACCTCTATCCTAAACCGCTCACCTTTGTTTTCTCCGTCAGATTGGCAACTCTCACTTATGGACGGAACCCTTGGAAGCACCATGATGATTGCGCGAGTAAAGAATTATGCTAGCTCGGGGATAAACAATGGGCCCGTCCCAGATAGGTACGACAGCGAGGAGGGGAAGATGGTTGCGTCCGAGAACCGGGCTGTCGTTGGTGGTCATTTCGCTCTCGTACGTTGTTCGATGCCCCCCCCTTGAGGTGTTTATGGGGTGACTCATCCGGCTCTCTTTAGCTCATTGTTCCTGATGTCAAGGGAGGGAGCACCGATCACGGCGGCGGTGACGGTAGTGGAAATGGTGGCAGCGATTCTGGCGGTGCAGCACCAACTGTCTCTATCGGCTCGTTCATGGCATTGACGTTATCCATCACTCTTATCTACGCGCTACCCTAAGGCCCGGCCATGGAGCGTACCCGAGGGAATGGTTGTTCGTTACGCCTGAATTTAATCGGTACATATGTATGCATGGACTCAAACTTGATAAATTATTCCACCGCCGCTATCATTGGATCTTCCCCCTGACGATCGTCATGAGCTTATTCCATACCGGGACATTTGTACTTCGTGGTTGGATAACCGGCCAGACAACCTTCGTTTTCTCCAGGCCCTTGCGCTCGAAGTCCTTAACTTCACCAGGAACCTCTTGATCGAGTGGGTCAACGTAGGACGAGTGAAAATGTATCTCATATTGTCCGGAGCTGCTATGCAGTCAAATACCGCAGGGTTTTGTCAAAATTGCGACCAGCGGAAGTGGGGTGGAGAGATCGTCAAACGGATGACCCCGGGGTTGACGGCGAACACCGTTCGAGGGAATACTCTTGACACTGACGTTGGTAGCACCCTGGTAATTTGGCATGCCATAGGAGGTGTCAATCTTACATTCCCCGTCGGCGGTGCTGGCGGCCTTGGCACGAAATGTCTCAATATCCAAGTGCCGTACTGCCTGGGGCCGTTGGCAGGGAGACGAATATGCCTCACGTTACAAGCAGCAGAGTTTTCCGAGAATGGGGAGTGACTTCGCCGAGTTCAGTGGTGTAGAAGGAGGAAAATTCGTCTGCGTTGGCGGTACGAACAAACACTGGTCGGTATCGTATGGAGATCTGTGATGCAAACGAAAACATACCAGGATGGGAGAGAATGCCGATGCGCGTAATAATGAAGACAGGCGGATCAGTGCCGACAATTATCTGAACTCAATCTGAGCCTCAAAATCCGGAGCGGCGCTTCGAAGAAACGCAAGATCGTCGGACGCAGTTGAGGTGTTGGTCTGCCCTCAACGTCAGTGCTGATTGTGCGGTTGCTGGCAGATTCTCCTACTTGAATTCATTCCCCGTGACATCCCAAGGCATTTTCCCCTCCTTGGCTATTCCCACGGGCTCTTGGTCATACTCAATTCCGAGTGCGGACCCTACCAGAGGACAAAAAAACTGTAATCCCATTGTCGTGAGCCCAAGCGAGACCACCATTTTTCATATCGCCAGCACAGGTTTCACTCCTCAAGAGGGAGCACTCAGAGGGTCCGTCCGGCGGGTGGTGACGGAGAACTCGACGATCGGCAATCATTCCGTCGCATCAGCAAAAAGTCTCGTCCCACCCCACCGCCTAGGCTCTATTCAGTTTTGATGACCAGCCCCAGAAAGCCAACACCAAAAAAGTTCTGTTAACGTTACCTCGGAGGGATCCGCAAATTTCGGTGGGGAGGTTCCACCGAGGCCGTGTGCCTGAAAAAAAGGTGGCAGCTCCCTGAGTTCTCACTCATGTTCCTCACAAGATTCCTCCTTGTGGATTCGGGAGTGTTGCCTGGGAAATAATCTGTTTCTCTCCGGAGATTCTGAAGCGGCAAGACCCTGAGAGGTTTGGTATCCTGAATCGGGACAAAATCCCGTAGAGAATCGCACCGGCATTGCCCTCGACTCGCGTCTGCGGTGTTTCGAATGGGGGCGCGGTGGATAGAGGGGTTTTGGCACGTGAAGCCAGAGCCGTTGCTGTTGGTCGTAATGCCGTTCGCTTCGTCTAGTTTTTGCGACCCCCTTATTTCTCCGAGGTGGGCTCGCTACGAGTACGTCAAGCAGACAGACAGGTATGGTTGAGTTTGGCCGAGCGTTTGCTCGGTCATATTAGGAGGCGCGGCTGAGAGGGAACTCCTACGGCTTTGATGTCGTAGCACCACAAGCCGTCGTATCTGCTATACTAGCATCAGTGCCAGTCCATCTGGGAAGAAATCGAGGTTGGAGCATAGTGTAATTGATAACCAGCATGGGAAAGTGCGCAGACAACAAAATCATTAATGAGAAAATCCGACATGAAAAAGGGACATCAGCATGATAGAGATCAACAAACCAGCGCGAGGATGACGGCAAGAGGTGCAAGACACGATGTGATTCTACAGGATAGAAAAAACTATATCAAGCGCCTTCCCTTCTTTGCGCCTTCCCAATTCTCCTCCGCTCTGAGTAGAGCATAGGGCGTTAAGGAGTCGTCACGCGTCATCGATTCATCGATGATCGTGTGCGATTTGTGTTGTCCCGGTGGCGGATAAGGGTACTGTGAATGGTGTCCCATCACCTGATCCTGACCCATGCGGTGGTTGCTCGTTGGGCCCACAGCTAGAAGGGGGTTGATTGGGATTGTCCGCGAATGATGTGGCTCCATCGGCTGGGATGGAACTTGTATCCTCTGATGTTCGCTTGGTGATCGATATTGAGACGGAGAAACATTCCAGGAGGAGGGGGAGGAAGAGGAAGAGGATGGAGAGGGTTGTTGTTGCGATGGTGGCAGCTGCTGGTGCAGAACGGCAAAAAGCTGTGGAGGATCAGCTCGAGCCTTGCCCTTTTCCTGCCCGAAGGAACCACCCAGGGCTCGGTTCGTATGAGGGACATCAATGTCGACTTGAACTCGGAAGAACGAATTATCACGAGAGAAGAATGCTCGCTCCTGAGTATGGAAGAAGCTCGAACCAGAGCTGTAGGGTATTTGAGGTGCGAGGGCAGGCCACATCTCCATCAGATCGTGAGCGGTAAGCGGGGTTGGGAAGCCAGACCGTCTCTCGCCACTGAGGTTGAGTCCTCGGATGAGATGAAGACCTGCGTCTCGGCTGGGGGGGCGTTGTGGTGGAGCAACAGTGGTCATAGGTGATCAGTGACCGGTGACCAACGGGAGGAGGGAGGGCCTTTGCCCAAGATATATATGTAGGGTTGGAGGCAGTTCGCTGCCAATCTGCCGAAATGGCACGTGCCTGGTGTATTGCCAGGGTGGCAATTGGCACATCCGAAATTGAAGGGGGGTTGGCAGGGGGTGGCAGGTCCTAAGCGCCCTCTCCGAGAGCTCCGTCGGACGAAGTCTCAGCCAGCGTCATCTGTATTTTCATAACTTACATCCCTCCGTTCCTCTACACGTACATCTCAAATATCAGGCGGCCAAAAATTCGATGAATTTGTCACCAAGCACGGGGAGAAGAACCCCCGGACGAACAGGTGGAAAATGAAACACAGCTACTGTACACCGGGCGCCGCAGTGGTTGAACACTGTGAACCGAAGTGCACGGAACACCTCTCCAAATACAAACCGTGTCCCGATACCGGACTATCCAGTCCCTCCCGACGTCTGGGAGTGTGGAAGGCGAGGAGGGGACAGAGTTGGTGGGCCTCGAAGATATCACACTGGCTGAGGAACCGAGTCAACACCGAGTTCGATCGGCTTCCAGCTGATGCCACCCGATCCTCAAAACGCGAACGCCGCTTCCTGGCTGGGTTGGCGTCCCCCCCCCTGAACGAGGTATACAATCTTGATGAGATTGGCGTGATAAGGAAAGGGATTGCACCACAACCTGCGAGGGAGGAACCGACAATTCACGACGGGGTCGAACAACCTGGACCCTGCCGATATTTTACGAGATTACTAGATATTCTAGGAGGCGAAATACATATATTAGACGTGTGCTGGACCAAAAAAAATGCTTTTTCTCCATTTGCCAACTGCCACAGGCTGCCAAACCCGGCAGAACCCTTCTGAACTGCCATCTGCCTGGCAGGTCCCTCGACAAGCAACTACCTCCAGTTAACCCTACGCGTGACACGCCGCCGATCAGTGGCTGAGTCGCGTCGCGCTGAGTCTCTGCTACTCACTTCCGTGATCGTGGGGTCTGCAGACGACCTCCAGCGACTCCTCCTCCAGGCCCTCATGTCCAGAAGGGTCGTAACGAGGGCACTCGCCAGGATTCTCCTGAAGAAGTGTGTAGAAGCCGTCAAGGGTCCGTCTTCACACCCTATCCGTGGCGGATGGGATCTAATGGAGCCGTGCAGCTGCAAAAGGGGACTTGGATATCCGGATCCCGGATAATGACGACTCGCTTAACATGTTTGTGGTCAATCTCAAGGTGTCTTTGGATAAACTCGATTTGGAGATTGTCTCTTTCGTGTACCTGGTGCGACGCGTGTACACTGCAGTCGGTCGTCTCATGCCTGCATCCATGCATTACAGCAGACCCTCCTATCCCAGTACAACTTCTTCCTCATGCTCACATACAAAGTTAACTGAATAAGGTAACGCTTTGAAGATGCGCGATTCCAATGGGCCGGTCTGGCCTTCAGGATCCCAACCCTTCATGCTGGGGACCATGAGTCAGAAGGAGCGAAACCTGGGGCAGGTTGACCGGAGTGAATCATGAAACCGTCGGTAAACTTCATGGACTTGGCACGGGTAGCGCGAAGCTTTCCGGAGATAACAACTTCGCGGCCCTCGGTACCAGACTCCATAACGAAACGGAAGACAGCAATGATCATTGCCTCGCACGTCACGCCCAGAGCATGAAAGTATAAATGTGGGAAAATCGATAAAGATAGATCACGCAGTGATATGAAAGGCTGTATAGAGTAAACGTTACTAAGATTGACGGAGGCGAGAATCATGGCAGACATGCAGCAGGGTGGGGGAAACCAATAGAATAGGTGCCCAACAAATCGTGGATGGAAGTGAGGTGAATGAGCCGTTGGGGCCAAGGCGGCCGAGAGTCAGCACAGCATCCTCCCATTGTTCATCGTGGCGATAAACTCGGGGTGCTTGCTGATCCAGATGATCGCTGCTGCAAATCATAGGCACCATCGTCAGGGCTGGCACTCAAGCGATCCGCAACGATAGCAGCTTCTTGAGTTTGCCGGCACTTTACACCACCATCTGAGCGAACTAGAGGTCGGGAAAGGGGAGAGAAGAATGCGAGGATTTTGGTTAGCGCCTCGGACCGGAGATCAGAGACCCACAAACTTACGGTGTCGCTGGGAATTGTGCGGAAGCGACCAAAGGCAGAAATTGACAAGCAAGGATCAAAAAAGGGAGAGTCAGCGTGGATGAGATTGGCAGACTAGGAGAGGTGTACAGCAATGGACCAGGCACTGACATTGAGCACATCGAGCCTGCTAAAGGTCTTCCGACAACCATGGCAGACGTGTTGCCGTGCTTTTGGGTAATGCAAATTCTGATGACGTCTAGAGCCCAAAGTGCGAAGAGGATGGGGATGAGCACCAGACCGTCCGCTCTCTTCTCTCGGACGCCGGCGCGCCGGCGCGTGAGAACCGCACTCACTTGCAATCGTGCTGCCGAGCAAATCCCTTACCACACCCAGGCCACTCGCACACAAACGGCCGTTTTTCGGTGTGAGAGCGTAGATGGCCTGTGCGAAACAGACGCATGGAATCCGATCAGGAAAGGACATGGTGAACAGCGGAGAGAGCACCTTCGAGATTAAACCTGCGCGTGAATGTGCTGCCGCAGCCTGGAACAGGGCACATGAAGGGTGCCTCGTTTCGCCTCCTGCTGACGGAGGCAGCCTGGGTGGCGGATGTTGTGACTTGTTGCTTTTCTACCTGGAGGATTGGGGGCAAACGGGGCATAGATGGGAGGGCAGCGAACTGGGATGAATTTGATGGGGACTGAGAGTCATGGATTTGGCTGGGATGGGAGTAGAGGATTGGGGAGGACGTGAGTATCATCTGTGACTGGGGTGGCGGTTGCTGGATCCTAAGGTTGATATCCCGGAGTCGACGGCGCTTTTGACTTCAAGTTTTCAACTTGAACTTCGACCACATCCAACACTCCGCGCGGCACTCAGCACACGCCATGTGGAGAAGTCTACCGTGCCTTAGAAGTCACAGAGGCCTCGAACCCATGTGTGGTCTCTGATCCCATGTGACGGATGTACTAACTCTGCAACATGAACATACACACCACCGTCACGGGCCGGAGCACCAGAGTACCCCGGAAGTTCGAGCACCCCTCAGCACAACCCGGAAGAACGTGGTAGAAAGCCCTCAGGTCTACCTGCGGTTACTCCAAGATCCCAGCAGAGGCGCGTCACATCTCGCAGTCTCTGAACCATGCCAGGCCCCAGTACCAAGCTGGCTACTTGATGGTACGCATTCGCCTCTATGCTACTTGGGCATGAGAAACTGACTCTTCAACATAGTCCGCAAGCGCTTCAAACGTAACTCGAGCCGCCAGCTTTTCCCACCTCGACCCAGGCCACTGGAGAATGTGTCCTTTACAGGATCTTTCCCAAAGCGGACAAATATACGATGACGCACTGATTTTCCCCACGAAAGCCAAGTTGAGCCACGCGCTCGCGAGGAGCGCGACCTCCTGACTCTTCCGCCTGGGTTTTCTTTGTACGAATGAATACATCTGTTTTAGGACCTCTTGACCCGATGAGGACGCGCCACCTGTCACCTCCGTTAGTGAAATAATGAACGACATTCCGCCAGACTCGTCGCAGTCACGATTTCGACCAAGGGTGAGTCTTGCGGCCGCGTCTACCTGTTGCGGGCGAACTGATAGCTTGATAGGGCGTGGTTGCCTGTCCCCTTCATCGTTTGCTAGCAGCATCCAGATCTCAGTCTGCACCCTCCCAACAACTTGCCTTGCCACCGCAGACCCCAAAACCTCGAGGGCTGGACTCACAAACGCTGTATGTTGTTGTATTCGGTTATCCATCCGACAAGCACACCGCCACGCTAGAATACTTCAGGTTGCTCGGAGGGGAGAGCGAGACGACAGGAACAATGTCTAATCTGCAAATAACCAGCTGTTTCAAGTCGGGATACAAAAACCCGGGAGATGCCCTCAGGGCAGTGAAGAAAAGCGGCGAAGTCGTTGGAGGTACTTGGATGGTTGGAGTCAAGTGGGTGGTAGGCCATGTGCACCACGGATTTCGATCTACCCATTGACATACGGCTAGGACCCTGAACTTGCAGAATCTACCCTTGGATGGTCATTAACCCATGATGGGGTTTTCGACATCCAAAGCCCTCTCTCAAGACACTCACTCGTCTGCAAGGCTTACCATGTTTCAACAGATAAGTATACCATTGCAACGGCGGATTGTGGGAAACACGATCAAGATTTGGACCGCGTGGGGGCCCTCCCCCCGTTCCCAGGCTCTGGTGAGTGGCAGGTTGAGGCGATGATTCGAAACGCTGAATGTCCGGCTAGCCGCGCCGTGGATTCCTTATTACAACGGCGTTGATGATTACAGCTTTGGTAGTTGCGTTTATCATCTCCATGCTGGGCGGAATGAAGAGTCTCATTATCATCGACGACTCAGGTGTGCCTACTGGGCCAGCGTTGATGCGACGTGCTAACTCCCGCCCCACTGCAGATCTCCCAGTTTTGTTTTCAAACCATGCTCATATTCGTGAAACTATTCATCGAGGTTGGATATATCGTCCTTGAAGCCGCAGGTGCCGCAGTCCTTGACGCCGGATCGAACTGAACAGCCTGCGATTCAAATGGCCTCTCTGGCCTATCTTAGTACCGTCGATCCGATTCTACTCTATAATGTCATCCCCATCCATAAGGGCAGCGCCTTATAACTTGTATTTCATGCACAATAAATGTTTTCTCTCCGTTCAATTGAAATTTTTCCAGACGTTCACCGCTATTGCCACGCTGCCACGACTTTCGCAACTTCGGGTCCAACGCATCTATACCGCTTGGTTGTACAAAAACAAAAGCTTCTATTGAGTCTCAATTCACCCATCTCCGACCCTCAACTTCACATCACCCTTAGCGTCCAGCTACTGTTTCTGTCAACGAACACAGCCTGAGTGGCCCAGGATCAACTTTTGGTGAAAACAATCTCACCCATCGCCGATCACCGTTTGCCCTGAATGGACCTGACACAGTCCGCTAATTCGATAACAAGCAGAGGTAAACTTCGAGGGTCAAACATTGACGCTTGATGTGTGGGATCACAGGTTTTATCTGGGCAGACGAGGAAGTCAACAGCAGAACAAGCGATACCACGCGAGTAAAGTCCGTCAGGGAAGCAGACATCGATCAAAATGACAGTGTGAACTGACGCGTGAGGTGTAGGCGACGGGATTTTGACTCCGACATCACTTTCAAGCAAGGGAATTTGAAACCTGATACCCAACACTACCATGACCGCATCGTCGTTGGTTATGTTCAGAACCAACTTCTCCCACAGATAGCACGCATTGCCTTCAAGTAGGCGCCCTAATCCAGCCGTTAGCCCCTCCTTCGAAGAGCGATGGCTTCTCTTCGCTCTGTTCCAAATGTCTCACCAGGCTCGACAATACGCCTTTGGAGATGCTACCCCTAACTCTCTGAGCTCTTCGAACGAGCAGGCTGTTCAGACTATCCCCCCATTCCCGGCCCCGGTGAGTCAGACCATGCGTTCCTTCTGACTTGCTACGAGTTGTTGACCGACTGCGGTTGTCTCCAGGCGGTTCTCCAGCAAAACGGCGAGTTATTTACCTTCCCCATGGAGTTGCCCTTCGGTGATTTTCTCCCCACGCCTGGCCTGAGGAATGACGACTTCGCCCTAGACTTCACCACTCATTGCCAACGGTGACGATTTTGGCACCCAGTTTCACGATGCCTCTTTTTTCGACGGCGCTGGTCTCTTTGAACCACCTTCATCGGACGAACGCGCAACGGACCCTTGTCTTGACGCTTCTTCCCTCCCTGCTCCTCCCCCCGGGCCCGGAATTTCTTCCAATCCTCCAATCGGCACCCGTAAAAACCTCACGCCGGACGCCCCGGTACCATTAGATTCCAACGTCCAGTTACGAAATGTTATGATTTTCGTTGTACGAATGATTTCAAGTTTCGAACGCCAACGATATGTTGCGCACGTTATAAATCTCTCACGTATGTTTCGTTTCACAAAACTACACTTTCGACGACGTCACGAAAAGATCTCCGCGCTGGTAAGCTTTCTCCTCACTTGTCATGTGCCATCCGTGGCCGCTGAACTTCCCTTTTTCTTTCCACAGAGAGTCGTATACCGTGCTTATCTGGTTGGATGTCCTACACCACGGCACGTCCATCTCCGAGCCTCAGAACAGGACACGGGCCCGCCAATCATCCAGTGAACTGTGTCGGTATGTTCGCACGTCTAAACGTGTTGCGTACGCTTCCTAACTCTCTGTTCAGAATCCCGACCCAAACTTCGTCAGATGCGGCTTCACGTCCTGCATTCTCCACTTGGGACTCTACTCGCATACCGCCTCCGCCGAACCCTCCCTTCAAAACACGCCTTATCGCCCATTTCCAAACGTAGAAATGTAGTACACGAACAAACTACCCCTAATAGCGTCGTCAGCCTCGAACACTCCGGCGTGATCATGTTCGTTCGTAACGTCGATTTCGAAAACCTGGCCATATTTGGAAAAAGCACCCCCCATTTCATTCAACCACACAACCTTAGCTGCGTTTAAATACGAGCGTCGATTCCCACAGCATGCAAGTGATATCACCCTCATGACGCAATTCTGGATGAAAGCGGCCTCTACGCTCCCCTGTACAGATAATATTGGTGGGAGTGTGGTCGTTGGCCTTTTATGGACCTCCCGGATGCAAGACTGCTGTCTAAAATTCCCTTGAGGTCTCCCCTCGCTGACCGTTGGGGCCGAGCAATTGAACTCGCAAAATTCCAGTCCACACTCCCTGCACACGCCACTCAAGAACCCGTCACCACCTCCCGGAGGGCGGAGCACCCTTCCCTGGCCCCATCGTGCCTGTCGTTCGTCTCCTTACCCCACAGCCAATCCCCTCTCCGGCCTCTTCAATCATACCTGTCTTTGTGTTTGCGACGAAGAGGAGTGAGCACGTTGCAGGTCGTCGGGGGCGTTGTGCTGGAAGAGGACATACGATGCGGCCGCAGAGTCGACAATGGTGCTCCAGGTTCGTAATAGGGTGGAAGGATGCCCTTGAATGCCTTTAACAACCCAGTTCGTGACCAAAAGTTGACCGACTCACAGACAGAGCGGGCACCGTGATACGACGGAGTCCTCCTCTCGTGGCATGTTCTTCTGTTCAGCAGCTGGTCCCAGCACATCAGCTTCGTATAACCTGCCTCGGAGGAAACCGTTCACCTCTGATATCGTTCTTCCCGTTCTGAACCTGAGAGTTTATCACATCCTTCCACATCTCGTCCGTGTTCCTGCACTTCAGTTCCGAAAAGTCCAAATTAAATATGGATGACCTCCGCTGTCGCACTGGTGGAGGCTGTAGGGGTTTAGGCTTTTCTGAAGGCTCAGAGAAATGTAAGCCAATTAGCTTCTCGAGCCGCTGCTCTAATCGTGTCTGCTCGATCTTCCCAGCACTCCTCTTAGACCCTCGTGCTTCTGCGAATTCATCCGTCCGCGGTTGATACACGCCCTCCGGTTGGAAAAGGACCGCAAGGATGGGCTTGATGTGGGACTAGTGGTGCGAGGTATTGATGATGCGGGGTGGTTCTTATTGATGCGGTTGTGGAACTGACATATACTGTGTGATGACATTGGAGGTGGGATATCAACAGATGGAGCTGAGATGGGTTTGGACAGTGGCAGAGGGGGTGGCGGGGGTGAAAAACGCGTTGATTATGTTGAGGACGGTAGGGAATTCTGAGGTGAACAGTCGCATAGGCCGTGCCCCAACGGAGATCGACGTTTGGGTGTTCTTTCCCTGTCGGCGAATGAATCTCTTTCACGTTCCCTCACAAGGCAAGATACGCACACATCCTAGCTATAGTAGGCTGAAATCCAGCCTCGAAGAGGGGGGCACAGGGAGGGGGGATAAGGTGGAGGGTCTTTACTTCCGCTCACAGTCCTGCCAAACTTGGAGAGATATAACCCTTCATACGTGAAGTAGCGTGCGTCAAAAGTCTAAGTCGAAACCTCATCAACGGTCCCATCCCCTGTGATACCGCGTTTTAAGGTTCAAGTCACTCACCAGCCATAGAAACGCGATCCTGTATGTCTTGGGGGCCGTTTGAGGAGGGTAGCTTCACGAGACTGGCATGCGCGGGGGGCTGGAGTTCGATGAAGAAATGGAGAAGGTCGAAGTTACCAGGGTCATGTTTGTGCTGGCCATGACAGCCTTTTCGACCTCACCGTCGAAGTGGATGTATGCCGATCACGGGGGTTGAGTCCGGGAAGTTGGGCTCCGCTTGTCTCGTAAATACCAATAGCAGAGCCGATCGATGTGCCTATGACGAGGTTCATGCGACGTTGCGTATCGTTGATCAACTCATTGCAGATCTGGAAGAGCTACATAGTACAGCGTGAATAAAAGCACCAACGGAACGACCACCCGAACTTACATTCTGGGCACAGGTGAAAGCGAACACCTGGACCGGGAAAGTAGACACAAATGTGGGCGTGAAGTGAATAAGGTGGATCTCCCTGGGTTCCGGAGTACCTTCTATGGGGTTGAAGTAACATAGACTATAGCCAGGATAAGGCACACTTATTGAAAACCACCTGTCAGCGCAATAACCCTGTAGCCAAGGAATAACTCTCGTACCAACGGCGAAGAGTGCGATAAAACTCGTATATCTCAGACTGTTGAGATGTCTCAGGAATGAGAGGGGCGCCAGGATGAGCATAATGAGACAGATCCAAACACGGGGAGATATGGCCCAATCCGGAAGGCACGCATCAGGGGAGACGATGCCATGGTGTATTGCGGCCACGACGTTAGGCATTAAGCTCTTAATGATGATAAGGTAACTGAAGTGCGACGTGTGAGGGTCTAACGCCTGAAATCGCAGCAATAGCTCGAATCGCTCACCTAATAGAAACACCGAAACACTTGATAGCGATAGCTGCGTCAAAGAATATGGCGGCTTTAGGGTATGTCGGGGAGTCCTCAGCTCAGCCACGGCGAAGAATTATGACCGTCTATGGGGTGTCTTGGTAGCCGCTCGTGATAACAAGTACAATCCAAATGCCGAAGCTCCTCCAGAGAATATACAGGTAAGCACGCCAGGGATGATCGATGATACCTGGATAAGCGAGAGCTTGGTGAGAGTGAGCACGAATTGTTCTTGTGCTAATGAGGCGGGAGTCATACCAGTGGGAAAGTGACCATTCCCTCGTTTACTCGAATTAAAAGGGGCCCGACAATGTCACAAAGATGTCGCTCACCGCTCCCTGCGATTGCGTTTGTAAAGCTCCCGATACCACTAACCATCGTCGCATGTCCCTCCCGCTTTGTCACCTCTTGGCCTTCTGCAGAAGCGCCTAACAAAGAAGTCTCTTCGCCTGTGGTGTCATACCTGGTCTCAACATCAACACCGGAATAGTTGGTGGCTCCGTATGGCTGGATCATCTCGTACGCGTCTAGTTTATCAGACTCGTCTGTAGAAGATAGACTGGTCCGTCGAGACAAGCTCGAGTCCTGCCAGAGTTCTAGTCGTATTGTGGAAAGCAGAGGTCTGGTATCGTCTCCTCAGAGTTCGGAGGTACTGGTAGCAGGCCGTGACAATGCCGTCAATGCTCGTAAGATCTGGGGGTCCCGTAATTAGGGGCAACATTGTCGGTAGGATACAGAGGACGGCGAGAGGAGGAATGTGGGTGACGATGAGGGTATGGGGTGTGGGACAATGTGGTGCTGTGCGGGTGGTGGTTCGATACAATGCAGGGATGTCAGCGAAAAAGGACCGGGTTGTGACAAGAAGAGTTCTACCGAACTTCATTGCAAGGGAAGAGGGGGAGCCTCTTGAGAGGCAATTCGACCTCCACTTCGACCTCCTGTTCCCACGCATGTGCTAGAGAGGCGGTTAAGCACAAGTAAAAGGAGAGTTTATGAATGCAACTCACTCTCGACAGCGTGAGACCTGAAGCTGAGCTCATCCTATTCGTTGACGCTAGCAGTTGGCCTGTCGCTGAACTCGCTGGGGTATCCTTTGGCAAGCCTGGAACCATGAGCATTACCGACCATCCCTTCACAGCGAGGAGGCCCCGGTACCGGGAAGCCTCAGCGTAATCTTGGAGGTCCCAGTCAAAGCTGAATATTGAATACTCAGGAAGATCGGACATAAACTGATAGAAGTAAGACCACGGCAGTTGGTTCAACCTTCCAAAGAGCGGTGAAAAGTCGCTTGCAAGGAGCATACTTACAAAGTCTGCGCGTCTTCGTGGATCTGACTTCCCTCCGAGTTGAATCCCATCGCGTTCGAGAATACGAGCTGGGAATTCTTAGAAAAGTCGGTCGTCCTATGGAATTCCCTCCGTTCCAGCTTCCCTGCGGTGAACGGGTGAGATAATGTTGACTGTTGGCAAAGGGAGACACGTACAAAGATGTTTTCGAAACACTGAGGTTTCTTGATCTCCTTGTAGTAACTAGGCGACAATTTCTTGTTGGGGAGTTCCATGAATTCCCCAGAGATAACACGTCCACTAAAGGATCGAGGTTAAAACATGCCCACCGATGAAAATGTCTGATGAAACATACTCGTCGATCCTGTCGACCAGCTTCTGCAAACGCGACTGGAGCATCCGAGAGAGGTTTGGTGTTTTCTTCCCTCCCTCATCACTTTGGATTTGCTGGTAATAATCTGCGTACTGACGTTTCGACGGGGAGGGGGTTGAACCATCACAGGACCTGGCTCGATTCCATTGCACTCGCTATGCCTATTGATCATCACTGCTTGGATAAACCTGTCCAGGTAGTAATTCCTATCTGTTATCACGCTCTTTCCAGTGCGTTGCCTAGCTCTTCTGACCCAGACGAACCAAGCGACTCTGGTTAAGAGCCCCCCCTCCCCTAATCCTGGAGATAACGGCACTCAATCCTGTGGTGTTGGTTAAACTCGGGTTGGAAGCGGGTGTAGTGGGTAGTGAGGGGTTACGGGTCGAATAGATGGTTATTGTGTAGATGAAGCCGTTGCCGTCCGTTAAACTGATGTGAAAGCAATCAGATTTTGGGCTGGAAACATGGAAGGTGCGTGTCCCTCACATGAAGATGAACCCGTCCGGGTCACCGTAGGGAGCTAAATCCGGAAGAGGTGCGGGCGACATGAACGGGTTCAGAGAGGAGCTGGCGCGGGTGGTGACGGACGGCGATACCAGTACAGGTGTGGGGGTGTCGAGCAGGGAACCAGTCGATAGGAGTGAGGACAGAGGGTCCGTGATAGTTCCAAACGTCCTTGTACTTGTCTGCGGGTCTGCGAGGGAGCCTACTAAGGGTGATCGTGACTGTGATCGGCCGTGTGCATGGTGCATGTTAGTTCCGAGTCATCACATCCCGGAACCCCTCTACCCACCCCTCCCCTATCTGAAACCCCGAAAACCTTCATCGTGAGGGCGATGTCAACGCTCAGTTCGTTGCTCTCCAACAAACCAACACAGCAACCCTAGCAGATCTTTCGTCCCAGCTCGAAGAAGCCAGACCCTCCCAAGGCCTTGCTGCCTCAGAATCTCTGGAGAAGAACGAATCCTTAGATCCTTTCTCAGGGGGTACTCCCGGATCTGCAAGGAGGAAATCTGTGAGGAACGTGAGCGAGAAATCAGGGAAACGCCGCCTTTTTTTCAGGCACGCGGCCTCGACGGAATCTCTCCACTCGAGGTTAGCAGGTCTCTCTGATACACCGTCAAATGGCGCCGGATTTCTCATCAATTTCCGAAAACTTTTCATACAGGTCACTCTCGCGGGAGCTATTGTCAGCCAAATTGCGCAAACCCTCGTTTTCCAGCAGTCGCAGAAGCAATAGCCCCATCGCACACTCTCCTTCGAGCTCTTTCTCCTCCCGGCCGGCTCTTTCCATCTCTGTTCCTAATCCCACCGGTTTTCTGTCCTTGAGAAGGTTCGATCGGATCATGCCACGGCCTTGTCGAAGGAATTTCAGGCGGAATCCATGCGGCTGGGTAAACTTGTGGAAGACGCGAAGGGTGGACTAGCTGCTTTCGAACACCAAGTGGCCGAGAAGCTCAAGGCCAGCCGGAAGTAAGCCGCCGAACAGCAGATCCTCATCCTCCAAGAGATCGAACACGGTCACGAGCACGCTATCAACCGGCTGAAGGTGTCTCAACAAACGACTCTCCGAGAGGCTGAGAGGAAGGCCTTCGACGACAGAATAAACTCCGCAAGTCCCATATACAAGAAATCAAGAGGCTCAAGCCTGAACACACCGTTGCTCTTGCTGAGCTCAAGGCTGCCCCACACACCTCCCACACCCAGAGACAACAGTCGCTTGCCGACGCTCACTCCAGGGAACTTGACAGACGACAAAAGGGCCCAATCGAGAACGCACCGAGCTGGCAAAGTCCCACGAATCGGCTATCTCCAGCTTCTCTCCAATCAGCGGTCTACGGTTGACAACGCGCAGTCTGCGCGAAGTTTTTAGATGGTCTGGAGGTATTGACCCTCAGAGACCGCCAGAGCAGAGTATGATGAGAACCTGTCCCGGGAAAGAGAGCAGTGGAAGACTTATCCTGTTGAATTGGAGGCTCGACGCGACCAGGAACTCAGTCCTCTCACCGAGGAGTTGGCCGCCCTCGGATCTTCGTCGTCCGAAGCGGCTATCCTCCGTGAACGGCATTCTCGGGGTCCCACCACCGAGGAGTCGGAACTCAGTTCAATTTGCTCGAAGCTTCACGACACTCAAGCCGAGTGAGATGACCTCGCTCTCGCCGAGCTTTCTCAGTTACGAGATCGATTGGAAGAGATGAACCACGAACAATCGGCGCTACTCAAGAAAGCTGCCAAGCGCGAGAGCCTTGTGGAGGAGCTGGAGAAGCACCGCTCTGTGCTTGCAGAAACCCAAGAGTGGCTTCAGAAAGTTGGGGACGAGAAGGACACAATCCAACTAGAGAAGAATAAGCAGGAGACACTCCTTCGCGGTCTCCAGGCTCAGATCACTCGCAGCCCCTCGCCACCCAACACAACACCTCGATCGCGACAGACTATGATTCCTCCCACGAAACCTCCTCCTCCTCCTCCTCCTCCCTCCATTCCGCCTCTACCTGCCCCGGGATCGGATGCCATCTCCATAGCGTCCACGCCTACAACAATCAACTCGATGTCTTCTTCACGAGAGTTGAACTTGGATTCACCTACCACACCCGCAACCTCGCTCGCGCCGTCACTCCATGATTATGTCATTCTAGCCGCCGATCCCAAACTCATTCAACAACTCGACTAACAGACGAAGATGATCGATGAACAAACGGTGATGGTCAAGACTCTCAACAAACAACACATTGTGAGTCTGACCTTCACTCCAATACTCCCCAATAGCCAACTCCGTCTCAAATATGGACGAACTGATCAACACAGTGGAGACTGTCAGGATTGTGGATGGGGTGCGTGCGAGACCCGCTCGAGCCATATACAAAGAATGGTCTCCAGTCAGGGTTCACCTTCGAACAACACTGAGGAAGCGGGCAAACTGCTCGTAGAGGGGGGTTGGATGACAGAGCCAACTGCACGTGTGATGACATTGGTGAGGTAGAAACATATTCTATAGAAGGTCGGGGTAAGGGTGTTGGCGGTTCAGTCGTTCGTGGAGTGGGCCGTTGGGTCTTGTCATATTCGAGGAACGAACAGAGTTGTTGTTACGATAGTCGAACTGGGGCTACTGTGCGTTCTCGTGCCAAGGAGAGTGCTGTTGTGGATGAGGTAGGATTGCAGGATGCAAAGAGAGATGCGGCAGGCCACGTTTGACCGAGACTTTGGAGTTGTAGATGTGGTCGTGGACTTGGATGGGGAGCTGTGAATTGGGTAGAGGGGTCAGCAACAGGTGAGTCTGACATTGGGTACATGCATGTAAGGTGAACTTGCCAGCAATGACGATGATGGAGGTGGGATAGGGAGAGTTGGGCGTTAGCGTGCGGTGAGTTTAGTGGCACTTGGTGGGTGTCGACTGGTGTTGATCGCGCAGTCTCTTCCGCCTCCAGCCGTTCTCTTCCGTGTTCATGACTCGGTGCAGGTGAACTCTCCTCTGGTTGTACTTGAGCTCACAGAAGAGGTTGGAACTGTCGACCACAACGCTTGGGCTTCGAGGTCGTGCTACCGAAGCCTCTGTCGCTCAATCCCTCTCCTAGGCTTCAACTCTTTCCCGTGACCCGCGGACCCACCACCCTCCAACGGCCATCCCACAAGACCCGCCCCTCTTCAGCGGGACAATACAAAGCAACCTCAACCCCTTCAGAGTGCACAATCACGTTGCTTTATCTGATGCCCTTCGCAGCCTGTTCGGTTGACCGCACGGACGCAGAGGGGGAAATGTTGTGTTGTCCGACACCCGTGGGACTGCACTCAGCGCCGCTATTAGGGGGAGGGATTGAACTTGTCGTTGGGTCGGGTGAGACCTTTCATTGCTATGCAGTCTAACCTTGTCCCGCTGTGATTGAATCCTGCAGCGGTGTCTTGTCGGCTTGGCTCGTGCCTCGGTAAAGGGCTCTCAAATTGTCGTTTTGGATGAGGCAACTGACAAGTCTCTGCAGGAATCAATTGTTCACAACACCAAGACCTCATCATTGAATTCCTCCAGCGATTCAATCACCTGATGGCCAACCAGTGGGGGTTGGACCCGACCGCGGTAGTTACTTCCACGCCAGAGGAGGTCGAGATGTTCGAGTCTGCCGTGGCGAGGGTCAAAATTGAATCCCTGAACCGCTCCGTCGGGGACCAGAAGATATACCCGTGATTCTGACTCGAGGTCCACGGTGCAAACCACAGCGCATCGTACTATGTCGTTGGGAGGGCCCTCGACTACGACTTGGGTGTTGTTAGCCATTGCACCCGAGGATCCATTGCTCTCAACCTCGACATGAAGGAGTGCGTCTTTCTCAAAGACACATGGCACCCGGACGTACCTGGAATCAAGCCCAAGCATGTCTGGTACGAGAAGCTGGCCACAGCCAAGGTCCCGCACCTGACCAATTCAAGCACGCGTCTGACATCGTCTCTCCCACACTGTCCCTCAACTACTACGGCGCCGCCGCTTTAGACCCCACAGCAACGATAGGGGGAAACAGCGTACAACAGAATTTGGCTTCTCGTCTGGTGCGTCTCTTCCGCCCAGGAATGTGCACTACCGGCTGGTCCAGAGCGAGATATGCCGACCGCTCTTGGAATTCAGAAATTCAAAGCACCTCGGTCGTGTTAGACTCGCTGAAAGGTGAGAATGAGCAGACTGTGCTTCAAATATCCTGCTGACATCACACCGTACCGTGCAGCGTGCTCGTCTGCGTTTGTGGATGCTGGCCTGTTTCACAGAGACATGAGCTTTGGAAAATATTATGATTGGTCTCGACAACGAGGGGGAGGTTGAATGGCTGGGATTTTTGTCGGGATGTCAACGTTGACAAGAGTTTGAAGAGCCCTCGGACGGTGAGTGGGTTTCGCATAGGTCTATTTCCCAGCCATGGCAGCTCAAAGGAAGAATGCGCAAACGTGGCTACCGAAGCTGTCAATGCGGATGGTGTTGCTGAGGCTTTAAGCACTTTGCTCGGACCCAGTATCCTTCGTTCGCCGATGGTAAGACCGTGGTGCGGCCGCGGGTAGGTCTCTTTCAGATGACATCCTTCTATGCTAATAAGGTTATTGATTGTCGCATGTTTGAAATAGAATTTTGACACACCTCCCTTCTGCATTACTAATGTTACGAATATAAGTTAGAGAAAAAGTGTGGTCCTTCGGTTGCGAATAAAGTGAGAATAAGTTGAGAAAAGAAAAAAAGTTGAAATAATCCCCACGACCGTAAGGGAGGGGGGTCTTATTGTAAAAATTCCGAACTTTTGTGAGAAAACCTTATCTGAGTGTCTTTTTGAAATTCCTTTTTCCCACAATACCCTTATGGTCAAGCTCCGGGTTTGCCGTGTCCGGCACGAGGAACATTAGGGGTCCCCGACGATGCTCCTGAACATGGTCCCCTCCACCTCGCGAACCACCCCGCGACCAGAGCCGTGAACAGGCAAGGGAGCGAGATCAACCGAGAGAGCGTGAACCGGTTCGGGAGCCACCCCGCGAGCAGCCGAGAGAGCCGCCCCGTGAACAAGTTCGAGAACCAGCTCGGGAATCGCCTCGGGAGCAGGCCCCGGTAACACCATCTACGGCAACGCCCAGTCTACAGTCTCGTATCGGTGAGAGGTCTACGCCAAACCCTTCGGATGGTCCTGGGACACCGGGTGAAGACCGCGATGGAGCACAGAAGCGAACGATCTCAGGTAAGTCTTCATCTCAAATCAAATCTCGAATCATCTCAAATTCGAGTGGATGGTTCTCTGAGTTGTGTCTGTATATGTGTATACTAACGTCGTGCTTTGTCCATTTGGTTAGATAGGGACAAGGAGACAAGTGAAAAGCCGCCAGCCAACGTTGACTCTGAGTCGGTGGCGGCGCCATCGAAGCGAGTAAAGATCGTCAGGACTCGATATCGCGACAATGGAGACGGCGGCAGGAGTGGGGCTGGGGCATTTGCGAAGAAGATGCTCCCGCTCGCTGAAAAGTCTCGGCCAGAAAGGAGAGATTAAAGGTTCACCTGGCTCCTGCGGTGTTGTTCGTGTGCGCACACTGCGATGCGGACCTCGTTTCATTTTCGCAATGGTTCAGCATTTGCCGTTCCGTAATCCAATATCGCTTTCGACGGGTTTGCACATAATAAGACAAATAGAGTACAGAGTTTGTAATATTACGCATTCGCGCTCACCTCATCCGGGTTTCTACATACACATTCCGGCGAACGCTTTGAAATAATATGATATGACAGGTCGGGAAAGAAGCACGGAGGAATTCCGTCAGCGGGATTTAATATCAGGAGAAAGCACTGCTCGCTGGCGTTTGGTGGGATCTCTCCTGTCTACCAGGCGACGCACTTTTAACCGCGGGAAGTGGTGTTTATCAAGACAATCCAGACCAATGAATCTCAATTCTCACTCGGATTTTTCTACTATTGTTACAGTTTTGTCAATACACAGTTGCAAGTTCCTTTGCCTCATCCACACCGTGTTCTCAGTTCATCTGCTCATCCATTCTATCACGGGATCCGGTGACTTGTACTGTGCGCTTATAGACAGTGTACGCCTTTGGAGACATTCAGAAGACCTACAAAAGGAATTGAAACGATTAGAATGTTTGAGATTAAAAACGATTGTGAAGATAGGATCTGAGGATGAGAGACGTGAGGCGAAGTGATTGCTTACCGCGATACAAGGTGGTGGAACGTCAAAGAAAAGGGAAAGGTCAGCAGATGAAAGGGACGAACATCCTAAAAGGACGAGGCTGGCCGCGTGATGGAAGATGACCGTCCCGTCGCCGGTCGTGGGCCATGCCGCTTGCCGGCGCTACCGCTTATTTCGTTGCAATGTTGCTGATGCACTCGCTACTGCTCCGCACCCGCTTTCACGACATCATGGTCCCGAATGGCACCATCACGGTCGCAGGTGCGTATTTTGACCGGTATGAGATGAAGGCCCGCCTGACCCACGCGGCAACAGTCCGCGTGCAATCTCCAATATCATGGGCTGCTCGGCTCCCAGAAACACTCTACGATACAACTATTCACGGAGACGGATCACTCTACACACCCAACAGACCCATAATAGCGCACACAGGCCTTAGAAACACTGTGCGAATAATTGACGACCGGGTGCTCTGCTTCGACCCCGCCGAGACGGACAGGACAAAAGCTTTCGTTGAGCGCGGCTTTCTCCCTCCAGGGTCAAAGCGGTATAAAGATAAACGATTTATCTTTGACCGAGTCTTCAACCGCGAGGTCACTCAACAGGACGTATACGAAGCCACGTCAAAACCTCTGCTGACGAATGTTTTGGACGGGTTCAACGCTACAGTATTTGCGTACGGGGTGGGTATCTGTTGATCTATTCCATAAGCGCATACACGGTTAACACACGACATGCAGGCCACAGGATCTGGGAAGACGCATACAATCAGCGGTACCGCCAACCAACCAGGCGTAATCTACCTCAAAATGGCCGACCTTTTCCATCTCATTGAAGTTCGCAAGGAAGAATACTCCTACGACGTCCTCCTAACATTCCTGGAAATCTACAATGAAGAAATCCGCGACGTCCTTGCCGAACCTGGCCACCCTACACCACGCGGCGGACTGCAGATCCGTGAAGACAAGTCAGTCAAAGTCGCCGGTCTCACCCAACTTCATCCCACCTCTGCAGACGAAGTAGAGCAGATCGTCCTCCTTGGGAACACTCGTCAGACGCAGTCGCCAACCAATGCTAACGAAACCTCCTCACGATCTCGCGCCGTATTACAAATCCATGCAACACGATCACTCCCCCTCCGAGTCGGAAACTGCATCAACTCTCTTTGCGAGAGTGGAGGAGCCATTCGCCACGCCCCCTACCGTAACAGCAAGCTCACCCATCTTCTCAAGTTCTCGCTAGGAGGAAACTGTAAGACGGTGATGATCGTTTGCGTTGCTCCCACGTTACAGCACTTCGACAATACCCACAATACCATCCATGTTACCCCTCGTGCCAACTTCAAGTTCGAGTTCCCCACCCTCCCCCCAGCCGAGTCATTGCAAGATCTCTCTAAACTCTGTGGTCTCGTGTAAGACCCTCGTTTTTTTCGTGCCCGTGTAAGTCCTGATCCAAACCGCGTTATAGCGACAAGGCCGGACGATCTATTCCCGCTCCAGGAATGGAGCACTCCCATCGCTCGCGAGATCCCTTCGAAACACCCTCTGCCGATCTTAGACATCAATTACCGGACTCGCCAACTCGCCTTCCGTCGCAAGCAGGTCTCGGACTGGATGAATCTTGAAAACGATCAAATCCGAGAGGAGTTTCAGGATGCCAAGGCTCAGGGAGAAGTCGACGAAGAATATTTTGCCACGAGGCTGGGAGAGGTCGAACGCGAGGGTGCTCGTCAAGAGAAGGAGGCATTGGCTACCTACGGGATGCTGGAGGGTTCAGATCCAAGGATTGCTCCACTCCGCCGTGCGCTTGCCGTCTGGGGTCTCACGCCAGACGACCTGTTTCAACCTTAGTGCCATCAAATCATACCTGTCGAAGAGCTGGATGTTTGCTGATGATCCAATTCAATTGAGATACGAGTAGGTTCTTTCCAGTGATGATGTTGCTGCTGAAGCGCTGATCTCCCACTCGCGTCATGGCAGGTCGGCTGGATCAAATTGAATACCGTCCCGGTTGTACTATGGTATATAATGTTGACGGACTCTTAGAAACCGGGTATATACGTAGCGACCCCACTCTCTATACAATTAACTACACACGCACACATAGGAAAAGCGATCAAGAATAATATGGGACGGTGGTCGTGGAATCCGTCTCGGACGAGCCGTCAGCGAGGAGATAAATATCATGCAAGGATGTACCAGCAGCGCGATCTTCATAACCCGAATAAAAATAGCTGCCGCCGGAGTTTCCTGCGGCGGGAGTTCCCAAACCGTGTGACATTGGGGGGAGAGAGGAAGACGCGGTCGTTTGTTCCGGCCGGTGGGTCAACCGTGGAGCCAAACCGTCGGGAGCGGGAGGGTATGATGCCAGTGAACGAGGGTACATGGATGATTCGATGCGTCCTTGTTGTCTGTCATACTCATTCCAGTACGAACGACTCTTGGGCCCATAGAGATCACTAAACTG
>Ga0307515_10002882_pt1 | contig 36570 bp, 11 predicted proteins | sample 17_EM_MG_FD_194513 | JGI IMG/M metagenome (GOLD analysis project Ga0307515, IMG submission 194513) | Populus trichocarpa ectomycorrhiza microbial communities from riparian zone in the Pacific Northwest, United States - 17_EM | ecosystem: Host-associated > Plants > Roots > Unclassified | place... | reverse complement strand
GGTATACCTATGTATATTTATAAACTGGGAACAGTCTAATTAGGCCTCCCTACTTAAAGAAGCAGCCTTTGCTTATAACTCTAAATTCTATACCATAATAAAGCATTCCCCTATTAAGCTCGCCTATAGCTAGCTATTAAACGTCCTGGACGGAGTCCTAGATAGCGTCTAAGACGCCTAGTAAGGTAGGAAGGGGTCTAAGTTAATAAATATCCAACTCGTAGAGATATATCTATAACGCCTACGCCTTACACATAAGGTAGCGGCGGCGTCAATAATGCACGCCTAAAAGCTTTAGGTAAAATACTATAATTGTCACCATCTAGCTAAGCATTTCGCCGTCGGTAAACGAGTCCTGCTTTCCTCTAAAAACATCTACACAAAACGTCCTTATAAAAAGCTTAACTATAAGTTTATAGGACCGTTTTAGATCCTAAAGCATATAGGGCAGCAAGCATATAAGCTAGAGCTCCCACCTACTATAGTACGGCTCCACCTAGTCTTCTATATCTCCCTACTAGAGCCTTATAGGTTACCCCCTAGGTTTTAACCCCTAATAGTAAAAGAGCTTAAGGAAGGCAGCTAGAAAGCAGAAGTAATTATTACCTACTAGGATTATACTAGACAACTATAGTACCTTATTAAATAGCTAGGATGGCTAAATAGTATAATAAATGGAAATACAAGATAGAACTTAAAAATTATTAACAACTATTAAATAAGTACTGTAAGCGGGACACCCTAGCCTTATAGCTAAGGCGCAGGCAAAAAGTAAGCGCCGCTGTTAAAATATAACCTATATTAAAGCGGAGTAGAGGATGTCCTAAGGGATTAAAGAATAAGTAATAATTACTATAAGAACTGCGGCGTATATATAGGGTAAAGTTTTAATTTATTAATATCCTATATAAGCCAAACTCTAATATAACCTAGCGATGCTAGTGACTTACAGGTAAGGCTATAGCGTATACTAGCAACAAAGCTTAATTTAGAAAGCACCCTTCCTAAACCTAATCCGTTACTCTATATTAGCTAAGCAGATTACTTATATATTAGAGAATAGGCCTATTTATAACTAGGGTCCATTTAACTAGGGTCTACAACCTATTAGTAACCCACTAGTAGTAACCTATACTAACAACTTATACTATTTTACGTATATACTATATAAATAACGCATAAGGCTAAAGCATGGGTCAGCGGCGGATTTAGCAGGTATATAGCCTTACTGTCCTAAACCTAGCTATATATAAGTAACCTATAACCTACCTATAAAGTATATACAGCGCTACGCCGGTATAGCGTAAGGCTAAAGTAGGGTTAGTGGCGGGTTTAATAGGTATATAGCCTTATTGTTTATAAATCTAGCTGTATATAAATAACCTATAACTAACCCGTAAGGTACTAGCGACCTACCTATATAAGCAAGCTTTAGAAATATTTCTAGTCTACTAAATTTAGGCAATAGTATTGAGCTCTACTAACTCTACCTGTTAAATAGACTAATTAGGATTTTCTATACTAGGTATATAAAATTGCTACTAGCTTAGTTAAATACGGGGGAGTCTTAGTAAGGTAAATCTAACTAATTAGATAACTTTAACCGCCGGTTAAAGTTCCTTAATATCTTTGCGCCGCGCATATATACTACCTATCTCTCTATACACAAAATTAAGACGCTCTTTCCCCTTTAAATTTTTTCCTTACTAAGGTTTTTTATAGGGTTTTATTAAGGCTTAAGCATATAAAGGATTAAGGACAACCCTTTTTAAAGGGGGGAGCATTATTAGGTAAAACCTAAGTAGATAATTATATAGCTGTAAGGTATGGGCGACCCTAGGATAACCTAGGGGTAACTCGCCCATAAGGCACGTGCGCTATATATACCTAGAAAAAACCCTTCCTACCTTATATACAGACTCCTCCTTTTCCCTTAAGGATTCGTCTCTATCTATACAATATACCTATTATTCTATTATTAGACTCCCTATCTACATCCTCACCTTATATATAAGCCGTGTGCTCTAGTAAATAGTATATACTATACTTACGTAGTATACACTGCGGTCACTTACTTACTATATTTACTACCCCCTCTACCACTATATTCTATATAGTTAGTATATAAAATACCCCTTCTACCCCTAATAGAACACCCTCCCTAGCTATATACTTACGCTTAGTTACCCTCTTCCTTTTCTAGCATTAATTCTCTGCCTATAGCTTCTCATTTTCTCTAGTAAGTAGCACAGCGCTAAACATCGCTATTTTATACCCCTTAACTAGCTAGCTAAGGGCTTATTCTATTAGACTTAGTAGGCTATATATACGCTGCTTAAGATAGCATTTTAGTAGGGCTGTTTGCTGCTATAGCTTAGTAATATTATATAGTGTTTTAGCTACCTAGGATATATTTAATTATAGATAGTACTAGGGTAATAGTATTTAATATTCGGCGTATAGTAGTCCTAGTACGCGATTAGGGCTATATAAAACTAGCCTAGTAGCTATAAATCCTACCTATATATTATTCTAATATAGTGCTAGCTGCCTAGCCTATATATATAGTGGCAGGAATTCATGCTTATTAATATAGTTAACGCCGCAGTATATTATCTATTTAATACTACGCCCGTACACCTGCTTAAGCGTTAAAAAACAGCCTATATTTAGTAGCTATAGTAAATATAATAAGTGCGTTAGTATACAGATAATAATAATCTAGTAATCTAGGTAGAACTAATTAAATTTAGGGTTTATATGGCTGCTATAGCCATCTAGTACTAGCAGCCAATATATGCTAATAGTATAATCCTTTATATGCTTATAGAATAGTGTATAATTACAGCACCTGTTATACCAACCGCGTGCTTACGCGTTCGGTACACCAGGTACGCGTTTACGCGTTCGGTGCACCAACCACTCGCTTACGCGTCTGGTGCACTTATAAAGCACTAACTAATTAGGGGGGAGGTGCATCAGTATATAGACTACGTAGTCTACTTTATACAATCGACAGTCACCATCTAAACAAGTATACGATACTACATGTATTTCGTGCCCGTGGATATAACTCACTTGTGCTATTAAATTAGTATAAACACTAATCAGTAAGCGCGCACAGATTAGCAATCACTTGACACCTCCCCCCGAGCGATATATACGACAGCGACCACCCGTTCAGACTCCTAGTACGACCTACTAAAAGGTCGGAAGTCGGGGATTACGGACTTATCACCAACTCTATATACTTATTTAAGTCTTAGTACGGTTTACCAGAAGTTTATAGACGCGAATACAGACCTATACAGAACCTTTTACCCTTAACCTCTTCGAACCTTAAACCCCTATTCCTACTATACCCTCCCTTAATACCCCTGACCTCTTTTTAAACCCCTTATAGAGACCCCCTACCCTTCTACGAACCGTTATAGACCCGTTAATCGCCTTTACGGACCACTATAAGACCTCTCAAACTGTTACGGACCTGCTAATTAATTTTACGGACCGTTATAAGACCTCCTCCACCCGCTATAAGCTACTACCACCTACTACAGCTTATATAGATATACTACGCTATATAATATGGCAGATATAACTAAGCAAATTAGTAAAGGTTAAAAGAAGTAGAGTTAGGGAGTTAACCTTATGTCTATAGATGGCGTTAACAACTATATTAATTTTAAAATCTTTAAATACGGATACTATAAGCTTCTAAATAACGACCTATAGGAGAAATATAAGGAAGACTTTGCGGACTTTACAGAAGCTATTCTTAAGGCTTATAACCCTACTGCTATCTATAACCTATAAACCCTTTTATATCACTAAGGTATATGGGTTAAAAAGGATAAACAAGTTATTGTTATACGGTCCTTATACAACACAATATAGGAGGAGGACTAAACAGAATGGACTAAAGAGGAAATCCTAGACTAGGTTAAAGCCACTAAAGACCTCTTTACTTCTCCCAAACTTAATAGGATCGCTGGCCTTATACCTAACCCACTTAACTAAATTCGCCCTATAAACCCAAGCAGCTTTAAAATTAACCTCACTGGCTAAAATATACCCTACTCTTAAGCTACGGACCACGCTACAAACTATAATACCCCCGTAACCCAAAATACGGACTATAATACCCCTATAAACTAAATTACAGACTAAATTACCCCTATTGTTTAAGTCACAGATCCGCAAGCTATATATCCGTAAGCTATATATCCGCAAGCCATATATCTATAAGCCATAAATCCGCAAATTATAGATCCGTAAGCCACCCGAGTAAAGACCTACAGTAAGGAGCTAGCTAACCTAGCTAAGCTCTATACCAACGAATCTAAGTATAGCGGTAAAAACAATAATTTTAACTTTAAACTGACTATCTTTACGGACCTTTGCCAGAAGGCTAATATTCCTAAATAAGAGTTTAGCTAAGCCTACTCTACCATACTACGCGGCCTAGCACTCGACTACTACTACATCAACCTTAAAAGCAACCCCCTTGGTGTTCCCTTTAATAAGCTATGCAAAGCTACCTATAACTACTTTAAAGGACCGGAATATAAGCGTAATATTCTTACCTAATAGAATGCAACTAAGCTACGGACCGTAATCGACAAGAATACTGAAAAATCGACTATAGAGTGCCTACAAATTCTTATTAAAGACCTCCGGCACCTATAGTACGGCCTTAACGCTAAGCTTCGAATAGATGACTTCTTGTATAATAAACTTATTACGGCCTGCCAGGAAGTAGAGCCCTATAAGTACGCCTACTATAAGCCTATAGACACCTTAGCTAGCCTTATTAACGATCTACGCTCCTCTATTATAACGTATAAAGTCTTAAACCCACCAGGCAGCACTTAAGCCTTTATTACGGATATTCAATATCCGCAAATAGACTTAAACGTCTACTTTACGGACCGCCGCTACCGCTAGCAGCACCTATACCAACTAAGTCCTACCCGTAACCCCCGTAGTAACCCCCGTATAATAATATACCCCCACAGATAAACTAGCCAGAAGTGCTTCGTGTGCGGTAAGGAAGGATATTAGTCTATAAGGTATACCTAGGAAGAACGTGATAAGTCTAAGAAGAGACTTAATAGCCGTATTAACCAGTTCATTTTAGAATATAAAGGAGAAGAAGTAGAAGAGCCCCCTAATAAGTTAATAAAAGCCCTTATAATTAACTTTAACTTAGACGCTTAGGAATAAAAAACCTTAGAGATATTCCTAACTACTTTTAGACCTTTTACGGACAGCCAAGCCTTTAATATTACGACTATATTAGCCAACCGTTCCTTCCTACACTTAGTTACGCCCGAAAACTATTCCGTAAGCACCCCCGTTACGGATATTATAGATTATAAGCAGGACCTATTTATATATATTACCACAAAACGCTATACCCCCAAGGAATTCTACGGTGTTATAATCAACATAGGCGCCTCTAAGAAGTCTACCGCAGGCTATGGACAATACCTTGTATATAGGACCACCGCAAATAATAATACGGACATTAATATTACGTAAACTAGGGCCATAAATATCTAATTCGGTATCGGCTTAACCGCATTAATTAGATTAGTTAAAGTTAAGACCCTAATTAGCCTAGTTAACTTCCATATAGTAAAAGTAGACACCCCTTTTCTACTCTGTCTTATGGACATAGATAGGCTATAGGTCTACTATAATAATATTATAGACACCATAATTGGCCCTATAACTGCCCTAGGAAGTAAGTATATTACCCTACCAATTATATAACAATTTAGACACCCGTTCCTTATATAGAGAGAGACTTTACAGACCTATATTTAGGAATCTTTTAACTATAACCTATGCTACCTTACTAGTGCTGAGATCCACTACCTATACCGCCGCTTTAGCTACCCGTCAGCCGAAAAGCTATATAGAGTCCTTAAACGCTTTAGACACGACAACGTTAATAGGAAGGCAATTAACCACCTAACTAAATACTGCTCTTTTTGCTAGAAATACAGATGTTCCCTAGGCTAATTTAAGTTTACCCTTTATAAGGACCTTAACTTTAACTACTTAGTATATATGGACATTATATACATTAACGGCAGTCTAGTATTATATATAATTAACAAGGCAACCCGCTATTAAGCCGCCCGTTAGTTGCAAAATATATCCATAAAATATACTTAGGATATTTTACGGACCTACTAGATTAATATATACCTTGGACCTCTTAAGTATATTACCTACAACACCGGCAGAAACTTTATTAGTAAGGAATTCCAACAGTACACTATAGCCATAACTATTTTAATAAAAGCCGTTCTAGTTAAGGTATACTAGTCTATTAGGCTTATTAAGCAAACTTACCTAGCTCTATAGAGAGCTTACTAGATTATTATGGACGAGTATAAGAATATCTAAAAAGAACTGGCTTTATAGATAGCCGTAAAAGCCGTTAATAACACCGCTAGCCCTAACGGACTAGTACCTACCCTCTTAGTCTATGGAGCCTACCTAAGGATAAGCAAACTAAACCCTCCTACCCCATCCGTTATAGATCGAGCAGCTATAATATAGAAGGTAATAGCCAAAATAGCTAAATTACGGGCCAAATAAACTATTAATAACGCCCTATACTACCGTAACGGACCTAATACAACCTTAGTATATAACCTCCCACTTAATTCTAAAGTCCTTATATAGCGTGAAAGCGGTAATTAGACTGGACTTTACCGTCTACTAGCTGTAGAAGACGAGACCTACTATATATAGCTCCCTAGCGGACTAATAAGCTTTAGAAGTACGTCTATAAAACCCTACTTTCGGCCTAAAAACACCTATAATATTAAACTAGACGAACTAAAAGCACCTAACGAACTAGATAAACTAGAAGCACCCGCCGAACTAGATAAAATAAAAGCACTTTTACCTACTATAGAAGTCCCCTAGGAACCTACTAAACTTACTAAACCTACCATAAAGCGTAGTCGAGGATACCCCTAAAAGCACCCTATAACCAAGAACTCTATAATAAAAAATTACCTAACCTCTATAAGAATATCCGTAAGATAATCTCCGCCTATAGATATATTAGTTCTAGTACAGGAAACCCCTTTTACGGACTTACAATATAAGGAGATTAATAGACTACTTAAAAAGGGTGTTTTTACGGCCGTAATGGAGAGAGACGTTCCGCAAGGCGTCCGTATATTTAACTTACGCTTTATTAATAAGATTAAGCACCCTAGTACTAATAAAGCCTTTAAAAAATTAAGACTTATTGTATAAGCCTATAACGACTAAGGAAAGGACTTAGTCCTTACGTAATTGCCTATAATTTAATAAGTTAGTTAACGGATTATACTTATACTTACGCCTAAACTACAGTAAAGTAAACCTATAGCCCTTTACCTATAAAATATCTCGCAAGCCTATATGCAGTCTAATACCTACCTAAGTAGGGATATCTTTATACGGCCACCCCGCGAGCTTAATCTATAACTAGGAATAATTTTATAGGTTATAAAACCTCTTTACGGAGTACTAAAAGCCGGAAACCATTAGTTTAAGATATACCACTAGCACCATATTAGTAAACTTAAAATAGAATAGTTAACCTATAACCCCTACCTCCTATATAGCCTATTAAACGGCCTTAGTATTATTAGACTTTAAATAGATAATACCCTATTCCTAGCAGACTAGACCTTTATAAATACTAAAGAAACTAAACTATAAAAGGCTAAGTTTTTAGTAAAGCCGTAAGAGTAGTTAACTAAGTAGAATCCGATTAAGTTTAATAGAGGCCTAATTATATAAAAGGGCAACCTAATTAAGCTGACTTAGGAATGCTAAGCTTAAAACCTAAAGCCCGTTATAGTAAAGCCTACGGACCTTACCAGCTTCCGTAGAGAGACCCGTAAGACCGTAAATATAAAGGACTAATACGTTGCACAGCGTGTAAGAGGCGCCTATATTACCATAGTCTGCCAACCTAAATCTACCTATAATTTATCTTTTACGGCCCAGGCAGTAGATCTGTAAGAAGAAAATATTAAGCAGCTTAATAAGCGTATTTAGTGGCAAATTAATAATGTAGTAAGGGGACTTACTTTCGTACCACTAGACCTAAGTTCCCTTAGCTTACTAGCATTTATAGACGCCTCCTTTGCCAATAATAAAGACCTATTATTATAAATTGGCTTTATAATTATATTTATGGACCGTAATTAGGACGCAAATATACTACACTAGTCTTTAATTAAGTGTAAATAAGTAACCTAAAGTGTACTAGCTTCTAAACTATATGCACTAGCCTATAGCTTTAATATAGCAGCCGCAATCAAATCAATAGTCTAGAAGATCCTATAACTGGAGCAGTTACCCTTAGTCTTATGCACTAATTTAAAGTCCCTCTACAACTGCTTAGTTAAGCTAGGTATAACATAAGAGAAGAGGCTTATAGTTAACCTAATATGCTTACGTTAAGCCTATAAACGACGCGAGATTACGGAGGTTAAATAGATTAGCGGCGGAAATAACTTAGTAGACGCCATGACTAAGGCAAAGCCGTATTAAGCCCTTAAAACCCTAATTAATACGAATAAGCTTAACCTAGAAGTTATGAAATGGGTGGAATAAGACTGATGGAGCATCTATAGTACGTCTACGGCCCGTTGGAAGGCTGTATGGCTTATACGGCCTATTATCCTACCACGTTGGTCGAATTAACTAATTACAATTTTCTATCCCCGGGATAGAAAATCGCTATTAGCTCGCTTAGCATTAGCGCCTTGGCGGCCCTTAAGATCTAACTTATGGCCTGTTAAAAGGCTATACAGTTTATTTTATGGACCGTAAGCAGGACTTATGGCTAGCTTAAAGTACCGTTTAGAAGGCAGCCCAGAAGACACCCGGGGGGGATTCCCTATGTATTTTCCTTTATATTTTATAGTTTTATTAAAGCAATTATAGAGGCTGTATATAGGTGGTTTCATTTTTTAAGTACCGCCAGTGTATAATTACAGCACCTATTGTACCAACCGCGTGCTTACGCGTTCGGTACACCAGGTATGCGTTTACGCGTTTGGTGCACCAACCACTCGCTTACGCGTCTGGTGCACTTATGAAGCACTAACTAATTAGGGGGGAGGTGCATCAGTATATAGACCACGTAGTCTGCTTCATATAATCGACAGTCACCATCCAAACAAGCATACGATACTACATGTATTTCGTGCCCGTGGATACGACTTACTTATGCTATTAAATTAGTACGAACAAATAGTTTTAGCCAAATTAGGCCAATCTTATTTATTATCTAGCTATTCTCACTAACGCTAATTAACTAGTTATGTAGAATATTATTATACTAAGCAGCCTAGTGTATTATAGCCTTAAAGATAATAAGTGGTGGAATTACCTACCCTATTACACTAATGCACTTAATAATTATAACCTACTCGCGATTTCCTAGTTGTACAGTTCCAGGCCAGCTAGCGCGATTAGTTCCTATAATAACTTATATAGTTATAATAACACCCATCTAAAAGCCGGTCTTATTAAAATTCTAGGTATCCTTATCTAGAATTCTATATTATATCTTTATATTCTATACGCGTTTAAACCAGGCCCGAATTAGTATAAAATCTTTATATTTAGCACACTAATAGTTGTATTTTCTATTAGATTTGGCCTATAGGTCATTATAGCGCTTAACAAAGTTATATACCCATTTCTCGCCAATAGGTTGTATAGTAGCAGGCCCGCTGCGCTACGCGGCTAGTAGACTAGCTATCTGCCGTACAATCGCGATCCTAGGCGGCATATCGCGTCGATCTATTAATGAAATCCACTGCTTAAGGCTTTCTTCTTATATAGCTATTAGACGGCGATTTAATGTAATAAAACCGCGTTTTAGCTAAATACCCTTAACGCATCGCTGTGCTATCGTTCTAGCTATATCGTATGTGCTAGTGGCCTTCCGAAAACTTAGAAATTGGCCCTACTTATAGGCATTAATAGATAGAAGAAGTCTACCCTCTTAAAATTAAGGGTTTTGTTGTTGTGGTATAGCAATTAAGGTTGTAGTTATATAGTGCGACGCGTATTTCATATATTTAGCGAGGTGGCCCATATGCATATATAGCCCATATACTTACCGAGCACGTTAACCTAGAAAAGGGTTACTAATACAAAAAAGCTAACGTATGGAGGTGCGTTTCAAAAGTCTTTACCGCCAAGAAAATTAACCACTTACCGCCAAGGCAGAAAACCAAGATTCTACCAGCAGAAACCTGCCACTAGAATACTACCACCTCACCAAGTGTCCTACTAAGTATTCCCCTACCAGCCCAATTCCGCAGCTCTTAAGTCTCTTTTAATATTCCAAATGGCTACTAAAAGATCTACTGCTAAACGTTCTGTAGGGGGCTATAATTCGGCTACAAGAGCTTAAATTATAGCTCTTAGAGCTTATAGAATCTCAGCTGCCGAAATTATAAAGATAATATAAATTTCCGAACAAATTATATAAGATATATATCGCCGTGCAATCGATTGAGGCTTTAATCCAAGGTCTTCTCCTCTCGTCCTTAATACCCACGTAGACGATGCTCCTCGCCCTAGCCGTCTATCTAAACAAACTAAAGATACTAAGAACTTAATACTAGAGAAGGTCCGTTATAATAGATATAGTAGAGAAAAGACATGCGCTTATATTACTGCAGAAGTTAGAGGAATTAGTGCTCCAACTATATAGCGAATACTTAGAGCCTCTGGATTAAGGAAGACTAAGCCTATATAAAAGCCTAAATTAACGAAGAAGATAAAGCTTAAGAGGCATAAGTTCTGTATAGATCATGCTTATTAGAAGTTAGAAGATTAGAAGAATATTATCTAGTTAGATAAGATATCTATTATCTTAAATTATCGCCGAGGTAGATATCGAATTTGGCGTGCTACAGATAAGCGTTTTATTAAGAGCTGTATACGCCCCCACTAGAAAGGCTACTCAGAGTTTATATTTTGGGGCTGTTTTTTATATAATAAGAAAGGACCTTGCCATATCTGGCAGCTAGAGATAGTTATAGAGCGGAAGAAAGCTTAGGCTATAATTAATAAGCTAAATAAGGAGCTTAAGCCTCGTATATAGGAGGAGTAGGAGCTTAATATAGGCATTAGACGGATAGGGCTGCGCGATCTTCCTAGACTAAAGCCAGGATAGAAGTTTACTAAAGTAACTAGCAAGCTTATACGAAATCAGGGCCATAGAGGTATTAATTAGTGGCGATATTAAATATCAATTCTTATACTAAAGCTACTACCTTTTGCTTAAGAGTGCCTTAAGGAGAGGCCTAGTACTATTATCCAGGAGGATAAGGCTCTAGCTTACGCCCACTAATATCAATTAACTGTATATAACGTATGGAATATCTAACACCTTCTTTAGTGTGGTAACTCTCCTAATTTAAATATAATTAAGCCTTGCTGGCCGCATATAAAGAGGGTTACTACGTATAAGGGAGCGCCGCAGCAGAGGGAGGTTGTAAGGAAGGTATAGTAGGCGGCATAGAGAGATCTTAAGTAGTGGAGGATTTAGGCTTGGATTAAGCGGATTATTAGGCATATTGAGAAGGTTATTAAGCTTAAAGGAGGTAATAAGTATAGGGAGGGTGCTATAGAGGTACTAAGACGCTTAAAAGCACCTAAAGCGGCAGAGGACGAATGGGAGGAGATCTAGATTTGGAAGGCGGTAAGCCAAAGCGGTCAATTTTCTTGGCGGCAAAGACTTTTAAAACGCACCTCCGTAGTCTGCGGGCCAATAGGCTATACAGGCCTCCGGGCCACCCCATTAAACCACTAAGGGCAAATATAGCAAATTACTTAACCACAAACAATTATATTTAGTGTAGCTATCTACTAGCTGCTTATTTGACGTCTAGGGCACGTACGTGCATTATGTTCTGTCGACGCGCATATATTACACTTGGGTAGTGCTCGTTGCGGTCGCTCGACCACTGCCTCTACTGCCCCCTCTGCTGCCCTTTTCTGGACAGCTTATGCACGAGATAGGCCTTCTGCTCTTAATAGAACACCCCCCCTAGCTATATACGTGCGCCACTATGCCCTCTTCCTTTTCTGGCGCTAGTTTTCCATATATAGCTTATTATTTTCGCTAGTAAGCAGCACAGCGCTTAACATCGCTATTTCGCACCCCTTAATAAACTGGCTAAGAGCTTATTCCGTTGGACTCGGTAGACTATATATACGCTATTTAAGATAGCGCCTAATAAGAGCTATCTACTGTTGCAATTTAGCAATATTATAAGGCGTTTCGGCTATCTAAGATACATTTAATTGCGGACGATGTTAGGGTAATAGCGTTTAATATTTAATGTGCAGCTGTGCTAGTACGCGATTAGGGCTATATAGAACTAGGCCAGTAGCTATAAATCCTGCCCGTATATTGTTCTGATATAGTGCTACCTACCTAGCCTACCTATATAATAGCAGGAATTCGCGTTTATTAATATAGTTAACACTATAGCCTATAAGCTGTTTAACGAGGCGACCGTATAATTACTTAAGGACCGAGAAACAGCCTATATCTAGCGGCTATAGGAGATATAACGAATGCGCTAGTATACAGAGGACGACTATCTAATAATCTAGACAGAACCGATTAAATTTAGGTGATACGTGGCTATTGTAACCATCTAGCACTAGTAGCCAATGCGTGCTAACCATGCGATCCTTTATATGCTTATCAAAGATCTCTTTTAGCTAGGTTAGGCCAATCTTATTTATCGTCTAGCTATTATCGCTAACACCAACCAACCAGTTAAGCGGTATAATGTTATCCTTATACTAGGTAGCCTGGTGTATTACTACCTTAAAGATAATAAGTAGTAGAATTATAACCCCTGGGGCATTAATACATTCAATAATTATAACCCATTCTCGATTGCCTGGTTATACTATTCTAGGATAACCAGCCCTATTAGTTCTAGTAATAACTTTCATAGTTATAATAACACCTATTTAGTAGCCAGTTTTATTAAAATTCTAGGTATCCTTATTAAGAATCCTATATTAAATTTTTATGTCTTAAACACGTTTAAACCAGGCCTAAATAAGCTTAGAATCCTCATATTTAGCACACTAGTAGTTATACTTACAATTCCATTTAGATTATAAGTTATTATAGCGCTTAATAAAGTTATATACCTATTACTCACTAACTAGTTATAATTTGGCGTACTAGGTAGCTAAGAGGCTAGCCATCTACTATATAGTAGTAACCCTAGGTAATATACCGCGTTAATCCATTAATAGAATCCACTGCTTAAGGCTCTCTTCTTATACTAGTGTAAGACGGCAATTTAGGGCGATAAAACCGCGTCTTAGTTTAATGCCTTTATCGCGTCGCTAGGCTATAGTTCGGGGTATATTGTATATTTTTACAGCAGATCGAAAGCTTAAGAATTGGCCTTACTTATAGGCATTAAGAGCTAGAATAAGTCTGCCCTCTTAAAAAAGGGGTTTTTCTTGTTATAGTGTAGACATTGAGGTAGTAGTTAAGTAACGCGTCGCGATTTTCGCGATTTTGATGGGGTGGCCCGGAGGCCCGCATGGCCCATTGGCCCGCAGACTACGTTAACGTGTTTTACTACCTATAAGGGGGCTACCTAAGCGGGCTGCCACGCGCTCCCTATAAGCGTCTCCTCTAGTGCTTATATTACTACATTGCCACATTAAAAACAATGCTTATTTAGTATTTTATAGGACCCCTATCTGCAGCAATTATAGCAAGGTAGCGCTCCCTTATATTGCTAGTATACTTTTTAAAGTCTTTAGGTTCGAGCTTCTTCTATTTCTCCTCTATATACCTTTTAACCTCCTCTTTTATTATAAAAAATCTACGTTATATTCTCCCCTTTAATAGCCTCTAAATATTCTTAATTGGGTTTAAATCTAGAGAATTTGCTAGCTATTCTATTATAACTATGCTATTCTGCTCCTAAGCTAGGCAGGTTACTTTTACTAAGTAAATTAAGGCATTATCCTCTACAAGAATAGGCTGGTATTATAGTATTTGCTATAACTCCTATATAAAAGCCCTAATATTAGGGCATATATACGTATAATATAACGGCTCGCATAAATACCTCTGAACTAAAGCTTATGGATTACTATCTAATGAAGATACTAAGCTAAGGAGGAGAAAAGGGGGTTGCGAGGGCTGGTGTTAATAAATAGGTAACGTAAGCCGCTAAGGCGCTAGCAGTAAATAAGCTAATAGTAGGCGAGCTAATAGTAAGAAACAGTACTAGATAGTATGCAATAGTACTAGATAATATGCGATAATATAATAGGTGGCAGAATATAGCAGAACTTAGTAGGTAACGCGCTCTAGCACCGTTATATTACCACCCCCTTCTAAAAAAGCCTACCCTTAGGCGTTATCTAAGCTTCTTATTGTTATTTAAATCGTTATAGCTATCTAACCCCTCTTCCTAGCACTTAATTTAGTTATTTAATTTGCGTAGTAGTTTAGGGAGGTTAGGGTAGGCTAGGTAAAAGTCCCGCAGCTTATAGGGGGAGTACTTAAAGTTAAATACGAGATACTATTCTAGGTCTTTATTATGGCCTACCTAGCTTATATAGTATTTTAAGACCTTACGGTCCTTTTTAACCGCTAGAATTTCTTTAACTTTCTATTCTTTATCCCTTCTAATCTAGATTAGTAGTAGGGGGTTATTATATTACCTAGGTAATAAATTATCCGTAGCTTTTTATAGCTAGTTTAGGGAAAAGATAGGGTAGATCTTTATTAATTCTAGTAGCTTAACCTTAAAAGAGTGTCCTACTTTCTAAAGAATCTTATATAGGCCAGCTATTTAATAGTTTAGCTTATAGCTTAGCCTCTAGGTTTTCTAGTTTTTTATTAACACCTATACCTTATCTCCTACTTAGAAGTCTACCTTATAATAATATTAATTTATATTAAACTCTTTCTTCTCTTACGCCTTTTTTATAATTGTTTAGGCGGTCTCCTAAGCTCTGTGCATTCTCTTAGTAAATGCCTAGGCCTATTTACGGCTAAGGCGTTTATAAGCTATAGTAGGTTTAGTAGGCCTATCCTAATTAAAGGACGTTTAGGGTGTATACCTATTAAGCAGTTTAAATGGCGACATCTCTATACTATTATAGGGGAGTATAAACTGCGCGTAGTCTATTATAGGTAGTAATTCTAACCAGTTGTCCTAATAGTAGTCTATAAAGGGGCGTAGTCGCTAGTTAAGATACTAGTTTATAATCTTAGTTTGGCCGTCTATTTAAGGGTAGAATATAGTAAAGAGTTTAATCTTAATCCTAAGGATATAGTAGAGTTTGTTCTAGAAATCTAATATAAACTAGGGACTATAATTAGAAATAATTAATTTAGGGGCACCGTAAAATTAATAGATGTTATTAATATTAAGGCAGGCTATATCCTTTACAGTTATAGTCTTAAAATAAGGGAGGGAGACGGATTATTTATATAGCCGGTCAATCACTATAAAGGCCGCATTATAGCCGTGGGCGTCCTTTAGAAACGACTTAAAGTCCATTATAATATATTGCTAAGGGCGTTTTAAAATAGGTAGTGGTTATAACTACCTAGGGGCTTAATCCCTAGGAGAATCTGCGCGTTTATAGGCGTAGTAGTTTCTAATAAATTGTTCTATATTAGATAGAAGTCCTTACTAGTAGTAACAGGGCGCTAGTAGTTAGTGGGTTTTATTTTAACTAAGGTGTGCTATAAAGACTTAATAGTAGGCTTTACGGATTAGCTCTGTCTATAGGTTGTTAATATCTAGAACTATAAGCCGTTCTTAGTATAAAAGCAGTCCTTCTTCTATTTTTAAATTAGGGTTACTTTTTATAGCTTAGTTACGGAGGGCTTTTAGGAAGTTAGCTGTGCGGTTTATAGTTAGGATATAGTTAACTAGCCCTATTAGTCCGTCTAAGACTTCTTTTTTTAAGGGTGCTAACTTATTCCATTTAGAGTCTAGTTCTTTAAGAATCTATAGGTTAAGCTATTTAGGGTAGAGGAGGGCGCGCGTCCGGTATTAGGTCTTTAGCTTATTCTAGAGTTTTATATCTTATTCCCTTTAGGTTAATATATTAGCTTTAGTGTTTTACTTACTAGAACGATATATAATTATAAAGAAAAATTAGGAGAGTATTTTAGCCTAGCAGGCTTATTATTTAGTAAGTTGCTTTATAGTTATAAAATACTCTAAGGCTTTATAATCCGTATATATTTTAATCTAAAAGTTAGTGCCTTTAAGCTCTATACGCTATTAGGATAACAATCGGATAATAGCTAGCATTTCTTTATTATATACTTTATAGTTATACTTAGCCGGGTTTATTATTTTTAAGAAGAAGGTAATGGGGTACTATTCGCCGTCTAGATATAGCTGTAATAGGATTCCCGCTATAACTCTGTCAGAAATATCCGTTTTTAGCATTAATTTAAGGTCTAGATTATAGTGGCGAAGGATTAAAGTAGAGATAAGCTAATCTTTTAACTCCCCAAAGGCTTCTATATAGTTATTATTAAAGATAAAAGGCGTATCTTTTTAGGTAAGTTATATAAGAGGCTTTACTACTATTCTATAGCTATGGATAAATTAATAGTAGAAGTTATAAAAGCTAAGAAAGGACTAGATCTCTTTTATGGTATAAGGGGGTTTCTAATTACGGATTGCTTTAACCTTCTTTAGATTAACTTTAATTCCGTCTATAGTAATAATAAACCTAAGATACTTTATATACTTTACCCTAAATTTATATTTCTTAATATTAACTTATAAGCCTACGTTCCGCAATCTCTTTAAAACCTTATTAATATAAACCTAGTGCTTTAGTTCGTTATCTAAATATATAATAATGTCGTCTAGGTATACTATACAGAATTCGTTAAGGTAGTTAAATAGAACGTTATTTATATACCTTTAGTACGTAGTAGGCCCATTTATAAGTCTAAAAGGGAGAACTTTATATTTATAGGACCCGTAACAGGTATAGAATATTATTAAGTCTTTAGAAGTAGGGTTTATCCAAATTTAGTAAAAAGCTTAACGGATATTAAGTTTAGTAAAGATCTTTGCCTAGCTTAGACGTATAAGGGTCTTATTAATTAAGGGGAGAGGGTACTAATCCTTTTAGGTAATAGCGTTTAGCTTCTAATAGTCGATATAAAAGTATAGGCCTCCGTTAGGCTTTTTTATAAATAAAATAGGTAAAGTAAAAGGGGCTTAACTTGGCTTAATAAACCCTTTATTAAGGTTATTAATTAAGTACTACTTTATTACTTTTAGCTTATTTATTAATTATTAGTAGAGGGGGCTAAAGCCTAGTAAGTTATTAGCTTCTAATTAAATCTTATAGTTGTATATCCAGTAAGGTAATAGCGTATTTAAAGCTGTCTTTAAGAATGCGTCCTTATAATCTGCGTAAATAGTAAAAAGGAGGCGTTTAACTAGTTCCTTATCGGTTTCCTTAGCTGGCTTTTCCTCCCTATTATTAATAATTTAATTAATCTTATATAGGCTTATTATAAAGACCTTATTATCTTTCTAGTATATATTAAAGTAGAACGCTATAGCGCTAATTACGGTAATGTCTACTATAGGGGGGCTATATAATAATAAGGACGTATACAACTTTAGGGGCTTTCAGGGTATTAGCGCTATTATTACTCCTTTTAGCTCCTATTATATCTTTTAGAGGTTATCCCTTATATCTTATTAGTACGTTCTTTTCTATACCGGTTAGATCTGCGCAATTTAGACATTATCTACGTTACTATCTATCCCGCTTCCGTATGTAGAGTCTTTATTAACCGTAGCGCTTTAGGAAAGTATCTTTACTAGTATAAAAAACTTCCTTCCGGCCTTATAATAGGCATCTTCTTAGGCAAAGGCTAGGTTACGATTAGTTATATCCTACTAATAGGTAGCATTAGCCTTCGCGGCTAGTGTCTTACGGTTAGTTTGGATTTCCCTAATAAAGGAGGGTAATTTTAGTCTATCCTTTGGCTAAACAAACTATCTTTACTATATGTTTAACCAAATATTAAAGTAAAACATCTATTTTTAGCTAAGTATTATATTATAGAAACCTAGGTTTAGAATATAAAAGGGAATACCGTATTAGTGTCATCTATTAAGGAAGATATATAACTTTAGGATATGGGTAACTAGCTTACCAGCTTAACTATTATAGCTTTTTACTTAAACAGGCTTCTCTAGTTAGGTAGCTTTTATATTTAGGAACTTAGTAATATTAATTATATAGGCAGTATTTAAAAAGGAAAAGCTATTTACTCTAGTATTAATAAGGGCAGTTAAGTTAACTCTATATTTATTTTAAAATACTATATATAGAACTATAAAGTGTTTTCCACCTATTAACTAACTTAAATTAATCTCTTTAAAATCGATAGGATACCCTAAAGGGGAGTCTTTCCCTAAAGTTCTTCTTTTCCCAACTTATCGGATATTTCTCCTTCCTTTATCTCCTTAATATCGCCTATATCCTTTAGCTCTAGGCAAAATAAGGCAAAGTAACCTTTTTTATTACAGTTATAGCACGTAGTCAAGGTAGGGTTAATTAGGGTATTACAATAAGTATTAGTTAGGGGTATGGTACGTAGCTAATTAAGTAAAGCTCGCTAGTACATAAATATAACCGCTTTTAGTATAAGAGCGGTTATAGCTTATCTTCTTACTTTAGCTCCTATAGGTATAACTAATAAGTTTTAATTATTCTAGGGTCATTTCTACCAATTAGGGCAGGCGTTAATTTACTTTAGTTCTAAATTTAATAATAGGCAATAAGTAGCGAGTTTATTATACGTTAAAAGGTTATTTAAGGTTATAGTAATCTTCTCTTATAGCTAGATTGTTAGCTTATTATATAGGTCTAATTGGTAGTTTTTAAGGGGAACCTAGCCCTTTTCTATAAGGTATAGGAATTAAGTCTAGAATTTAGTAAAGGGTTAGTTTAGTTTTATTATTAGGCGATTATAGTTATACTAGGCGTTCTATACTTTATTTAGGTTAATATAAATAGCCGCTAGGTGCCGTATTATCTTATTAATAGATATAAATCGGATAGGGGAATTATCCTTAAACTTGGCTTAAAGGTACCGTTAGGCGTCCCTAGTGGTTTAACTAAAAAGGTAGAGTATTTTAGCTTTTTTAAAAAGGAAATAGTTATAGTTAACGCGGAGCTTTCCTTATACTTAAATCCTCTAATTCTTAAAGGTAGGGTCTATTCCGTTAGATAATAGTTAGGGGTTAAGAAGCTTAATAAACTTTAATTGCTTCGTTATTATATCCGTACTCCCTAGTATATTATATTTAGTAGAGTAAATAGGTTAGCTAGGGCTTTAAAAAGGGGGGGCTAGGCTATTTTATAGGGCTATAAGGCTTTCTAGGATCTCTTATAGGGTTTCTTATATATTCCTTACCTTAAGATAATTAGCTTTTTAGCTGGCTATAAGGGCGTAAATCTACTCGCGTACGTTTATAATAATAATATTATCTTTAATTTCTAATCCCAATTGGATCTTAGGTTCCTCTTAGGTAAAGGCAGCTTTTTTAAATAAGCTAGCTTTAGGTACCATCTTAGCTTTTTAGGGTTTATTAGTATTATACGCTTTAGTTTTAATTCTAAGGGTATAGGTCTAGTCCTATCTAGCTTATAAAGTGGGATATTATTAAGGCCTTCCTAGGCAATATAGAGTAACTTTAGTGTCTAAGTATAACGCGTTAACGCGTCGTTATAGATAAGGGTTTTCTTTTAGGGTGGGATATTATTAAGGCCTTTCCAGGTAATATAGGGAGAGCTTAGTATAATATAACGGCTTGTATAAATGCCTCTAAACTAAAGCTTGTAGATTGCTATCTAATAAAGATACTAAGCTAAGGAGGAGGAAAGGGGGTCGCGAGGGCTAGTGTTAATAAATAGGTAGCGTAAGCTACTAAGGCGCTAGCAGTAGACGAGCTAATAGTAGGTAAGCTAATAGTAAGAAACAGTACTAGATAGTATACAATAGTACTAGATAGTATATAATAATATAATAGGTGGCAGAATATAGCAGAACTTGGCAGGTGACGCGCTCTAGCACCGTCGCATATAATATACATCACTATTTATTGTCGTCTTTTTATAGCCAAGCTTAACTAACTAGTCCTTTTTAAAAATAACTAAAGGCCCCTTATTCCTATAAGAGATGCTACTATAAATTATCTAGCTTAAGTAGCCCCTAAATTTAGGGATATAGTAATTAATATTATACTTTTCCTTAGCGCATCTAGTAATAAAAATCTGGCCTTTACCAGTTTAAATAGACGCTTTGTCCATTTAAATTACGCTGCCTATATCTTGGGAGTCCATTTTAGGTAAGAATAGGCCTATTTTAGCCGGGCCTTTCGTTGTTTAGGTGTAATAAGGGGCTTCTCTATTATAATACGCCGGAAATAGCCCTCCTTTTTAAATGCCTTATATAGGGATCGCTTGTAGGCAGAGACCCCCTCTAGAAAGGCAATCTCTTTAAACGGCTTCCTTTGGTAAAAGCGATCAAGCTTAGCCCGGGCAATAAGGCGCTATTGTATTGGGGTATTAATATTCAGCTTCCTTCCTCTCTGCTTTTAAGGGGTGTATAGATTCTAGAAAAAATTTAATATAGTTCTGCGAGATATACCAAGGGAGCTAGCAATCCTTTAGTAATTCTAACTAGCGTATTAAGAAAGGGAATAAGTAATATTACGCTCTTAGTAGGAGAGCCGGGTGCCTGGATCTCGAAGAGGATCTCGAGGGATTAGGTATCGAATTCTTAGTAAATGGTAGCTATTGTTCCGGCGAACAAGATTCGGCATTTTTAGGATACAAGATACAAGGCCCCCTTGCCGTTATTTTATATTATCTAGCTATTCTGGTGGCTTCTGCGTATTTATAATACGGAGAGCTACGCTATATATGGCTAAAACGACGTCAGCGCTAGCAGGGAGCGCGCGGCAGCCCGCTTAGGTTACCCCCTTGTAGCTGCGCATACAACCCTGCGCACTTGCAAAACCCACCAAAATCGCGATTTTTTGACTTTTGTAAAATCAACCAATTCTTAATAAAAATTAATAAAAAATTAATAGTGGCTTATTAATATAATAAATAGCTTATATAGGAAGTACTAGAAATATTATATAAGCGGAAGTACTCTAAACCGGAAAAGTAGAGCAATTCTACCCTTCTTTTCCTATTTAGAGTACTTCCGCTTATATAATATTTCTAGTACTTCCTATATAAGCTATTTATTATATTAATAAGCCACTATTAATTTTTTATTAATTTTTATTAAGAATTGGTTGATTTTACAAGAGTTAAAAAATCGCGATTTTGGTAGGTTTTGCAAGTGCGCAGGGTTGTGGTGTACGCAGCTAGGTGGTAAAACACGTTAGCCAAGGTTTACTGTAGAGAGGTAGTAGAGGTAGAAAAGGTAGCTAAAAAGACGTAAAAGGACTCCCTTATTGCCGCTAATATAGCTTATAAAAAGTATACTAAAGAAGCTTAATTGGTGGCTAGTATAGCAGTCTTTTATATAATGCTAAAATAATTAACCGTAGATAAGCTCTAGAAGCGGGTAGAGAAGTCCCTAAATAAGGAGCCTAAGTTAATTAGTAATATCTAGTGCTTAACTTAATAGTTAATTAAACTCTAAAACACTAAAAATCGACTTTATATAGACTCTATAATATATATTTATAGCTTTAAGACTTCTTACTAACGATGCGATGACTTATAATAGCTTTTGCTAATTATTTACCACCAAATCAGCATTTTGGCGGATTTTAATTTTCAAATCTGTTATAACTATGGTCACCTTTATAACCCCATTATATACGTTATAAAGAGTTTAAAGAAGATAAGAAGTAACTAGTAGTCCCCTATTTCCTAATTAAAAATTTATTTTATACTTTAGAAATAGTGTTACACGGGAATGCAGGTGTATGATAGTGTGGACTCCATAAGGTGGAGTCGTCCCGAAGGGACGACTCTATATACTAGCTAAGCGATGATCACGTGACCTAAGGAAGCTCCTGTGGATGCCCCAGCCCCCCCTACCATCAAATAGTATAGTACCTAGATTTAGACTATAGGTAATATATAATAATATAAGACTTACTTTAAAGCTACCTATAAGTATACGTATTCCCTTCCCTCGTAATCGGAAGTTGTGGGGAAACTCCACGACCTACTAGTCCACGTTATTTGTAGCTTGAGTGCTACAGCTAGGCCAGGCCACTAAAGGTAGCTTAATATTAGCCCCTATCGTTAACGCCCCCAACTTTTTATTGTGAGGTCAAAAATGTTTGGGGTGAATCACACGATGGCAAAATACTTGCAGTCACACAGAAATGCTGTTGTAATTAAGTAGGCTATAAATCGATCTCCGCTAGAGACTCGGTCACTTGCAACACGAGCAGTCATTGCAGGTTGAAGCTTTAATTGTTGGCGCTGTAGCGCACGTTAAGAGCGCAGTGAAAGCCTGATACGTTGTCGTCGGTGGCGCGGCCTTCAGAGTTGTCGCCTTCACCAACACTGGTATCGCAGCGCCAGTACTCAGCCCGAATACTTGATGTCCAAGCACTGCCTCGGTGTTAGTCAAGCCGCTTTCTATTAACCAATGCACGACGATATCAAGTATTGTTCAAGAAAGTCACTCACCTCTTAAAATACTCGCGATCTCCCCTGAATGGCTCGTGATGCTGATGTAAGTGCTTCGATCGCTCCCAAAAACATCATCGAGCACCTTCTTACTTCTGATATCCTGATCAACATTCGTCTCGCCATGCAGCGCTTCCCACAGGTGATCAAATTCGGCAAAGCCCTTCTCAAAAGTATACGTAGGAAAGGTGTTGTGGATATATGTTTTGTTGCTGCGACGGTCACACGTATGTCCGCTAATTCCCTCACGGAAATACTCCTTGACTTCTGGAATGAAGGGATGCTCCTGCGGCAGGTTTAATCCGCCGAATGTCAAATTCGCGGTGGCAAGACACCGCATCAAAGGCGAAGTATAGTACGATTCCGGTGTGGGAATCTTTTGATTCACGATCAAAGTCGCCCAGAACGCATTGACCGGGAGCGCTTGGCTGATGCCATTCGCTGTCAGATGCGCATCGGCCCACACTACAGTGCCATTCCCATCCTTTTCCGACCAGTAGCAGTTCCACGCCGGCGTGCCATAGTAACTTTCGGCGGCGTTATGCCAACCCTCGCCATGGCGACCCATGTAAAAGAGCTTGTACTCGACGTTTTTGGGTGCTTCGCGATTGAGAGACGCAACGTAGTGCGCGAAACGCTCCCATTGGGTCGCTTGACGGCCTCCCTTGCAAGTGTCGTCAGTTGGATAGGTGCGATTGATGAGACCGAAATTCGTTGTCATAAAGTTGAAGGTGCTGACATTTGTCGAGGGGTCATCCTGGAGGAACAGACCGGGGACTACCGTGTAGTTTAGGTAGCCGTTGCCGTAGTTGTAAACATTATCATGTGCAGCTATAGAGACAACCAGGCCCAGAACTGCGAAGCAGATTGCAACAAATGGAACAAGCATGATTAATGATTCCGAGAACCGGGGATGAGGGGAAGATAAACAGAGATGAGTGGGAGAGAAGGGGGGAAAGAGTTTCACCTATACTGCCTTGAACTACTTATGCAGTGACCCTTCCCTCTCGGATATATAATGTATACGAACGTAGTGATGCTCCGATGCCCTCTCGTGATGTCTTCCTTCGAATGCAAGTGTTCGCCAATGGCTAGGGAACGTGGGACGGGCTGATCTTTCCTCGGCGAGTTAGCCCCTACATTCCCTGTCCTTGCAGCGCAATAAACCTGCAGCCTCGGGATCGATGGGGGCCTTCCTCATTCATCTTCAATTGAGCGTTGTTGATGGTTCCTTGACGTATCACGACTTGCATGCAAGAGTAAGTTGAGAGGAAGGAAAGAGATGATATTTGCAGAATATACACCACCTTGGCGCATCCGGTTGAAAGCGCTTGGAGCGCTGTGAGATTTCAAATTCGGTACGCACATCCAATCTCGCTTAATTGCCACTAACTGTACATGTACAAGGGGGTAACATGAACGGGTCAGACGGCCCTCCCTGCTAGTATATTATCAAAATAAGCGAACCTTTGCAAAATGGCTGGGCTGTATTATTCTGCTAGCATACTAGCAGGGAGGGCCATCTGGCCCGTTCGTGTTACCCCCTTGTACATAGTAATTGTAGCGAAAGCCGTATGCTTGGCTGCAAGAACATTGCTCCGCAGTCTGCCTTCCTCTACAGTGTCGTCGTGAGGTTTCCACCCGTACGATATTGCCAAATTTCATCGACCTCTCTGCAGAGACAGCGTTATATTCGCGTTTTGGCGGCCACAACGGAGGCGTAGTCAAGGGGAGAAGAGGAAGCGTACGTCTTCAATTTGATTCTCCTAGCCAACCAAGGCGATTCTCCAGGGCAACCAAAAAGGTCCTTGCGTGTAGCCACAGCCGTTCGGCACAATTACTCTGGCAATCAAGCGAGATTGGATGTGCGTACCGAATTTGAAATCTTGCAGCGCTCGCCAAAGGGGGGTGGTCGTGCAGTTGACTGTAACTCGAGTAACATAACTAAATTTTTTTAGAGAACGGTGTAAAACAATCGCTATTTACGAGTTTAACTAAGCTATTGGTTTGAGCTCGATGGGTAAGTTTAAACTTTAGAGTAGCTTCTGAATCTATACCCACTTTCGCCTATCATTCTATTTGAATCGTATACTCTGAGGAGTCCGAATGCTTCTTCGACGTATTCGAGGACGCTGAGACCACCGGGAGGTCTAGGCTTGTAGAAGTCTGGACGAGTGGAGTTTAGAGAGATTTTATACCTTTAGATGTGTATTCCAAAAATAAATTGCATCCTAATAAAACCTGCTTCATGGGAGCAGTTGACAAACTATGCTACAAAGCGGTGTGGGAGAAATCGAAACATTAATGGATCGAGGAGAGTAGGTTTTCAAGAATGTAGAAAGTGATTGAAGATATGGCCAACTAAAACTACATAATGGGGAAGGGAGTATTTTGAGAAAGAAGATGAAGGAAGTGTACGGTAATACCCAACCTTGGGAAAGAAAATAGAGAAATAACGAAAATGGTTGGGTGTCGTGTTCATTACACTTTGGTAGTTTTAGAAGCATTTAATTACTTAAAGGCCTTTTAATTGGCCTCTGAACGTCTGAGGAAGGCAACTATGTTCTTCTTATAATTAAACATACTTACATGCTTATGCAGATTTTATTTTATTTGGAAGGGCTTGCTTCATCAGCTAGGTAAGGGACTTGTGGAATAACATTGTGAAGCGAACGCCTACTTTAAGCCACTCCTACCACTCACCATTATCACTCCAAAGGCGGTATATCCGCGTGTAGCAATTGTCCGGCTCTCAAAGCACCCCGTTGACTCGAAGTGAGCGAATTCCTACATTAACTAACACGTATTAATCGCAAGCACTTCAAGAAACTCCTTCGCCCCTGGTACTGCAACCACATTATCCTCCTCGAACCATCTCCAGCGCCATACAAACATAGATCAATTCCATCCAATAATCCCTTCCGCAACTCTCTTTGCGCCTGCTCCTGGCCCTGTCATGATAGAAACCCTGCGTCCAACAACCCCGCTTTCTCCAACTCCTAGCTCCAGCGGTCGCTGCAGCTCTATTACCGCACCGCCTCCCGTGTCCTCCAAAAATGGCGCGTTGATAGGGAAGGAATAGAGCGGCTTGTAACCCGCTGGTGGCATTGTGCAGCCCGTGATATCGCCGTCGTAGCTACGATGCGTAAAATGTTAACAGAAGCGGTATGAACACTAGCCACGCCATTGCACGTTCAACTACAGCCCGAAGACTCCAAGAACGCAAGCAGAGGCTGTAGAACTGTACTGGGGGCTTACTGGATCATAACCCAACACTTTCTCACCACGTCCAGGTGCCTCTCTTCTACACCCCGAAACTCTGCCAACGTCCGCCGTTCTGCTTGGATATTGTTCTGGAAGAGTAGATGCCAGTGGATGCTAGAACCATCGCAGGCCATGTGCCCATATTCGCTGTGTGGAGGACGTAGGATGGCAATCGTGCCACCTTGGCTAAGGCGGCCTGACTCTCCGTTGCACATTTGAGGCCAAGTGCTGGTTTGTAAGGGTTATGATGCGCTGGAACGATTGTAGATGCGTGAAGGTTGAAGTTATGTATCCTTCCTTGTAGCGATCAATTCGGAAACTAACATTGAGGCTGAGCAGAGTATATGCGGCGTATTGAGAAGGATGAGCAGATTTGAGAGATTACCTTTTTTGCCAAGAATTCTACTCGTGAGCCATCAAGGTGCTCCTACCCTTTAAAGAGCTAACAGGTAAGACAGCTGATATAAACCCCATACAGTTTATCCCTTAGGGTATCGGATGAAAACTGCACGGTGCTGTCACATGAAGCACGCAAAATATTATTTATCAAACGGTTGTCAAGCAATGAAGTTTCCATGTTTTGGGAATAGAATGTAGACAGTCCGACCCACGGCGCACAGGTTCCTAGCGTCACGAAAACATTTTGAGATCAACGGGAACTTCTACGTGGAAGCTTTCAACACCTTAAAGGCATCCGCACGGCCGCCAAGGTAGCGCTCCTCCGCTGTCTTCCAGTTGATCACGTTCCAGATATTCTCCACATAAGCTGCTTTACCGTTGAGATACTGGAGCAGGATGTTAGCAATAGACAAAGCAAGCATGCACTAAAAACAACTCCCAACGAAGCATTTTACTACCCTTACCTGGAGATAGTACGCGTGCTCCCACATATCAATCCCAAGGATAGGAACCTCTCCCTTGCCGACAACCGGATCCTGATCCTTCGTCGTCATGATCACGAGCCTGTCCTCTTTGCCACCTTCAATTTTAACTAGCCATCCCCATCCACTTCCCTGAATTCCTAACAATGCCGTCTTGAATGCCTCGCGGAACTTCGCCTCATCACCCCACGTTGCCTTGATCTTCTCCACCAACTTCGGAGCCGCAGATGATTTAGCATCAGACGAATTAGCGGGGCACAGATTCTGCCAGAATAACGAGTGGTTGATGTGGCCGCCGGCATTGAACTTGATTCCAGGCTGCAGTGAGACTTGAGTCGGGATGTCGGAGGTCTGGATGGCCTCTTGCTGAGATTTCAAGGCTGCATTTAGATTCGTGATGTAGGTTTTGTGGTGCTTGCTATGATGCAGCTCCATGATTTGGGCCGAGATGTGCGGCTCCAAGGCCTGTGTCACTGGTCAGTCGATAAGAAAGAAGCGAGACGGAACCGCCGGGCGGAGCACCACTGAGGCAAACCACGTAGAGATACTAACATTGTAAGCATAGGGGAGAGGTGGGAGACTGTATGTAGCGCCCTGCATCTCGCCGTATCGGACCTGCTGTGGAAGTTGATCTGGAGAATTTGGAGAAATGAAGTTGCTGAGCAGCGAGAAGATAGAAACGGAAGAGTTCCAGGCCTTCATGATGGAGTTTGGCAGTCGCTATTTCTTGAGGCAAGATTGGTGGAGGCTGACCAACAAGGTACTGGAAAGGCGGAGCTACTGGCTCAACGGAAATTTAGCAACACAATTGCCTCAATCTACCTCCAATCCTCTCGGGGCCAAGGATCATGTGATTGGGATCAAATATACAGAAAAGCACTGTAAAGCTATAGCAGCACGGCTACTGTAAGAGAAAATATGTATGAGTAGATTGAAAGAAATAATCTCTTCTACTGATTCTTCGGTTCTCTGATACGAAGGCCGACAGCGACCGAGAGATAGCTGTGAGAAATGCCCTGGAATTACAGAGGAAGGCGTGTCAATTATAGTAGTGGACAAAAGAGCGCAAGAAATCAAAGATGATGAGAGACGAAATTGTTTCAATAAGTCCTGAATTGACGTCTGATGGAAAGTACTTCAAAAGACGTGGAATTCCCGGCAATGTGTTCTAAGGTTATCTCTTACCTTAGCAAGCTCAGACCATAGAATCAATTAGCGGACATACGTATATCCGCAAGCGGATATCGCTAACCTTTTTTGTCAAAAAGTTGGTTCTATAGGCTAAGAGACTTTGCCAACGTTTCTTAAGCGACGCAACTTATTCCGCATGTAGAGCGGCACGCGGCTGACACATTAAGCGATACACCGAAAATGCGCCGGCCACCCACAAATGGCCACCACCATTCATTTGTATGAGGAATCAAGCGATTTTAAATGCCTAGAGCATGCATCTAGTACCCAGTCATCCTCCTATCCATATCAATAACTGTTTAAAGCCTCTCGGGCATAGAATCCACCCGCCCGTTAATAAATTTAGGGGTAACCTTATCCCATCCTTCTTGCGCTAATTCTCTTGTAGTATTCTCATCCTAGTAAGGAAACTTCCTAATATACTGCTTAGGAGGCTGCCAGCAGTTCTTAATTAGTGCTAGATCTAGAGAATTATGGCAGTTAAAATAGTATTCTAAGCTATTCTGTTCCTTCTAAGTACGAATAATATTGCTTTTCCTAGTACCATGCCCTAAATCTCTATCCTCTTCTAATATAAAGTCGTCCTTTCTAAGAATCCAAGGCTTTACAATTGGCTCTAGAATATTATCCTAATAGCACTTTAGTATCATCTTTCTATTTAAATTGCTAGATATATTGTAGAAGTAAAGAGGACTCTTAAAATTCCACCTAGTAGTTATAACGGAACCTTGTAGCAGGAACTACGGTGGGCTCGTTAATGGGCTAGGTATATAGGAAATGCAAAGACAGTAGTTAACAATGTAATAATAACTGGTGGAGTAGTTACCTAATAGATTAACTCTAATTGTATTCTGAGAATCACTATAAGGAAGGAACTATCTAGGTAGGGACTAAGGGTCCTTAAATACATAACTGTACTTCTATAAAATCCTTCTTATATATAATATACGTGTGCTCTATCTACTCTATTATGGATTATATAGATTATATAGATTATATAGATCACGTCACGTAACCTTAGTTACCATTCCTCGTCACATAGCTCTATCGGCTCCATCCTGGACTGTGCTTAAATTAACTAACTAGCTTCTTCTATCTCTTCTCCAAGTAGTTATAACATCGTACTTAAAGCGTCTATAACACCATCTCCCTCCTCTCTATCTTTGTCCTTAAAGATCCCTAATATCTCTAAGTTATTCACTAGAGGTGTAATATCCATTTAATCAATTTGGTTAATATTATTACTTATTATACCTAAAGCAATTTCCTCTTCTTTAACTGCTCATCGTGCTCGCACTATTACTATAATATTGTCTCTTAGTGAGATTATGCCATCTCTATATTCTTATTATTTAAAAGAGGGGTTAATCTATATTGCGTTAGTGAGTCTATCTTTATAATAACCGTCCTCTTATTTAGAGTGTACTAAAGTAAATATTTATTCGTCCTATAACGTTTGCTCCGTCTCTAATACTAAATATATACAACCTATTACTCTTAATAGTTGTCTAGTTCCCTAATTAATTTATTTTAGGGTTTTATATTTAATCTACTGCTACGCAACTAGATAATAAACTATCTATTACTCTAGCGAAGTTATGCCGTTCTTATAATGTAGAGTAGGAGGCCGCTAAAGCTTAATAAAGAGCCCTTAACTCTCGCCTAGCTGCGTCCGCTTAGTTAATCCGTCTTAAGAAGGTTTATAAGAAGGTCTATTTTAAGGAGTAGAAACTGGTAAAATAAGACTTATAGGAACTTAGCAATAAAAGAACGGATTCTCTTCTAATAGAGAAGGAAATAAATCCAAGTAGTTCGGCAACTGCTCTTCTTAGGTCCCCCTTAGGTAACTTATTCTTTAGCGATCCTTCTTTATTAATACTACCTAACCTAATTTCTTCTAATACTCCTATACCTTTCCTATAGCGTTCTTTAAATTTTCTAGTAGCTCCTAGGTAGTCTTAGTGTAGCCTATCCACTTAACTTTGTACTATATTTTATCGTTAATGTCCTTATAATTAACGATCTTTAAAACTTACTATTTATCTTCTTCCTATCCTCTATATGTGTCTACTTTATAAACTAGTGGCTTAATATTCCCGTATACTAGCTTTAATATTACGACGTACTATATAGGGTAAATCTTTATCTTAGCTAGTAGGTTTAACTTAAACGTAACCGGTAAAATCTTTTATATAATTTCGAAAGGTCCTAGTCTAACATAGTCTAACTTCTTGCTTAGTCGTCAACTCTTAAAATTTTTATATAGTAGCTATACTTTATTTCCCTCCTTAAGATCTAGTCCCTTAGATCTCTTAGCATTATAGTACTTTTTTATTCTCTTTTATACTTTCTTTACTAATTCCATAAGGTCTATATAAAGATTTATTAACGTTTTCATTCTTTCTTTAGCTATGCTACTTATTTTCTTCACTTATTATGGTGATAACGATATTCTTAGCTTATATCTATAATTTGCCTTAAATAGTAATATGCCTATTCCTTCTTAAGGTATTGCATTGTATGCAAACTATATAATTAGTAATAGTAATACCTAATTGTTCTATATATAATTAACATAGTGCCTTAGATACTATTCTAGCATCTAATTTAATCTTTCCGTTTAACCGTCTGTCTGCGGGTAATATATGGTAGAAGTTACTACTCTGACTCCTTACTCCGCTAAAAATACTTCCTAAAATACTGCTATAAATCTTAGATCTCTATCCAATATAATCTTACTTAGTGCTCTATATCTTATAAATACTTCCTTAACGTAGATTCTAGCAATATCTTCCGCTAAGATTTCTTCTATGCATACTATAAAGTATCCCCACTTTATAAGCTTATCTACTATTACTAAGATCGTGTTATAATCTCGTCCGGTAATAGGATCTCTTAACTTTAGTAACTTAATAATAAAGTCCTATAATATAACCCCCCATGGTCTCTCTAGTATTTTAATAGGTTATAGCTCTCCGTATAGCTTATACCTTATTAGTTTATTTCTTTAGCAATCTAGACATTTTCTTATAACTTTTTACGCTAAGCCCTAGATTCCGTTAATAATATACTCCTTCTAGTGTCTTAATACTAAGCTTATAGCTCCGTTATATCCTTAAGTTAATCCCTTATAGAATTCTTCCATAAATTGCTCTGCTATGCTTCTTAGGATATACTTTACTTCTCAATTTTCGTATATATCCGTTTATAGATCTTTTAGCTATACTTCTAGAATTCTTTATACCTAAAAGCTTTCTAGTATCTTATAAACCTTATCTAGTTCCTCTTAAGTTACTATAATTTTTGGGTAATTATACCTAATTAATTTATCTGTGTCTTTTCGTAGTAAAGCCCCTAATAGCTTTTTATTATTCTATAGTTCAGCTTTTTAACCTAGAGCGTCTGCTTATGTGTTGTCCGTGCCCTTAGTATACTAAATCTTAAAATAGTATTCTATAAGCATCTCTGCCTATCTAACCTATCTTTAGTTAAGTTTCTTTATCGTTAGGAATCCTGCTAGGTTCTTATAATCCGTTTTAACTATAAATAGTTTCTCTATACCTTATAAAAATGCTCTCTATTCCTTTAGTGCTGTAACTATACCTAATAACTCCTTATTATAGATGTTATAGTTTAACTCTAGTAGTATTATCTTTCGACTATAGTATACCACTAGGTGCTATCTATTTTGATATTTCTGTATAAAGTATGCCCCTAGTATAAAGTCTAATATATCCGTTTTTATAACCGTCTCTAGTCCTAGTTAATAGATCTTAAAAACTGGCTCCTAGGTAAACAACTTTTTAACCTCTCTAAATAATTTCTACTATTCCTCTCCCTATACCTATAGTTCTTCTTTCTTCGTTAATCGCGTAAATAGCTTAATATTCTTTAACCATTGCGCTATAAACCTTTTACAGTAATTGCAAAACCCTAAAAATAATCTTAATTATATAACGTTCTCTAGTTCTTACTAATTTGCTATAGCCTTAATTTTTTTTAAATCTATACTAAGTTAGCCTAGTTTAATTATAAATTTGATAAAATTGGTCTTCCTAGTAAAGAACTTGCATTTCTTAATTACTACTAGCATTTGTTCTTCTTATAGTCTCTTTAAGACCTATTTAACGTATTTTCTATATTCTTCCTCTATTATTAAGTAGATAATAATATCGTTAAGGTATACTATAATAAATTTATCCAAGTGTTCTCCTAATATATTATTAATATGCTTCTAGAACGTTGCTAGTGCGTTTATAAGCCTAAATTATATAACTAATAGCTTATATAGTCCTTCTTTTAACCTAAAGGCTACCTTCTATTTATTGCCCTCCTTAATCCAGATTTAATAGTACGCCTATTTTAGATCTATCTTCATAAAGATTTATACGTTGCCTATCCTATCTTAAATTTCGCTAATTAAGGGTAAAGGATACCTATCCTTCCAAGTAATACTGTTTAACTATTTATAGTCGATATATAACCTAAGTTTTCCGTTTTTCTTTAGTACGAATAGTACTAGATAACCTGCTAATAACTACAATAGTCTAATATATCCCTTTTATAAGTTTTTTTTGGATAAACTCTTTAAGTACTCTACCTTCTTCTTTAGTAAGCTTATAGATTGGAAAGAACTTTAAACTTATTCCTAGTTCCAATTCTATCTTATAGTCCTATGCTATATAATTTAACAGCTTTTTACTCTTTAGTGACCATAGTTTCTTGCTATACTTATAGTATCTTTTTAGTATATAACTTAAGCCTCGCTTAGTCTCTTTGTATATTACTCCGGCTTAATACTATACTAACTTAGTTTATTATTACATTTTATAGCATTAAGTATCTCTAATATTAACCTAACCTATAATCTAGTTGATTCTTAGATTATATTCCTATAACTAAGGTATTCCTAATACTGCCTTATCCCGTCCTAATAGTAGGATATTAAAAGACATCTCAATTTGTTTTCCTTTAATAGTTATCTAAATAGGTCCTATTTTTAGATTAATAATCCCTCCTCTATAGGCTATTAGATCTCCTAAAATTATAACTAATAGGTAAGGTTGTTCCTTTTATCTATAAGGTAATCCCATTCTCTTAACTACTACTAGTAAGATATAGTTTTGCGTTACTCCACTATCTATTAGTGCTTTAAACTACTAATCTTACCATTTTACTTATAAATTTAGGTGTTATCCTTAAATTTCTTTAAGGGTCTAAGGCTCTACCACTAGCTCCCTCTGGTCCTATAGGCCTCTACTTTTCCTAGCTATTAGCTGCTTAATTTTGTTGCACTTAGCTCGCTCCTTAGCTAATACCTAGTTCGCTTTTTATCTTTAATATACTATAGATATATATTCTCTAGGCATTCCCACCATTATTATCCGTCTAAGTATTCTTCTATAAGGAATCTTCTTGGCTAAAGTATTAAGTCTCCTTCCTCTTAGACTTCTGCTAGATACCAGCTATATATATACTTAGCATTCCTATACTATTACTCCTCTAGCGCCTAATATATCCTCACAGGGTATTTCCAATTCTTTTCCTTTGGATTCTTGTGTATTTTATATATATTATCTATATATGCAATCCATAATAGCGTATAGTATACTAGGTGCTTTAGGTTAACTCTTAACTTATCTTTATCCTTAAGTTTAAACCTTTATTATACTAATCTAAACATTATAACTTTATTCGCAGGTACTAAGATACGTCTCTCACTTCTCTAGTCCTCTAATTATTCCTCTAGATCTTTTAACGTTATAATTAAGGCTCCTTTAATATAAGTTATAGCCTTTTCTATAATTAGGTGGTCCTAGATAACTCTTTCATCCAACTATATATAGAAATCTTCCCACTTATTATTGCGTCGCTATCTATACCACTTTTAGTATAGCTATTAGAGTGTATATAGCTTATCCGTAAGGAAGTATCTTCTTATTACTGCGTTATAATAGCCTTTTATATATCGTTCCTTAAACCTAGTTAGAATCCCTAAATCCTCTTTATTTTCTAGTTTAGTAAGCCACTTAGCTCTTAGTGTGCCTGCTCTAGGCCTATTAATAATTCTTTGTACTAGTGCCCTATCCTTTATACGTCCTAATATACTAGATCTCTTATCTAGTTTCTGTTCTTGCCATACGATAATTCTTTGCCTAAATTCTTCCATAGTTTCTTTTAGTCTATATCTCGCGCTTAGATCCTTAAAGTCCTCTTACTTCTTAATCTTAGTATTAACATTTTGATCTTTAGGCCGAATACTATATTCCCCTAGTAGGTCCCCTAGGTCTATATACCTATCTCCTAGTCTAACTGCTATTTATATTGCAGATTCTCTGATCTATAAAGAAGCTCCTTACCTCTTACTTATAGGTGTCCTTATTTATACTCCAAATTCTTAATCCCTTAGATTCTTTAATCCTGAGCTTGCTTCTTACTTAAGCTTTACCCTAGCCTTAGTTTAACTAGGCTTACTTAGTGTTCTTATCTCGTCTTAAGAGTCTTAAATCTTACTTATCTTGTTTTAAGAGTCTTGTGCCTTTAGGAAACTTCGTCCTAAGCTCATTCGTATGTCGCTAAACTAAGCCGTTACTCTACTCCATCGGTTATCGTCTATTATAGGTCCTTAAGCTTACCTTATCTCATCTTAAGAATCTTAGTCGTCTCTTATCTCGTCTTAAGAATCTTAAGCCTTTGGCCTTTTACCTTTATTAAGTGCCGAAGTGACTTACTATCCTACTTCTCTTGCGTCTCGTAAAGCGATAGACATTATATCTAGTAGGGTCTCAATCCCTACTAATATTCCCTATTTTATAGTGGAATTATCCTCTACTTCTTATATAACATTTCTAAGGTCTACTTATTCCCAGTAAACAGCCTATATCGCCTTATTATTATAAAATGTTTCGCCTATATTAAATTCATCGTCCTTAATATCCGATCTGCGAACTGGTTTATTAGTTCCTCTATATCCTGGAGGTGCTAGCTTCTATAGCCAATAGCTTACACCATACTTAGCGTCTTTATAAATTTGGTATACGTTATTATAACAAAACGCAAAACTTCTAATTAAACATTCTTTTGTTCCTCGCAGTATATTATCGTCCCTTTATACGTATATGTCATCTGCTAGTCTTATCCCTTTTACTATATAGTAACTCTGCCTACTTCTACAGTCTCTAACGTAATAACCTTATTTTCCGTAATTTATATAAGCTCCTTCTTTAAACCATTTTTCTTATTATGGAGTCCGCCTAAACGTCTTCTACTACTAAGATCCCTAGTTTAGCCTCTACTCCTTAGACCTTTAATCACTTAATCCTTATCCTTTAGGTTTCTATAGTCGTTTACTCCATCTCTTATAGGCTTCTTTAGTACTACTTAGGTCCATTAGCTCTGCGCTATACCATAGTTTCTAGCTTAGCTTTAGTCGTTACGTACTCTGCGCCTTATATAACTATAGAACTCTATCCTAGCCTCTCTTAGCCTACTCCCTTTGGTAAATCTAATTGTCGATCTTAATTGCTTAATCTATTAATTCCCTTAGAGTGTCCGCATCTTCTATTAGGATAATTATATCCTAGACTTTAGCCTTAAGTCCTTACTTATACTATGCCATAAGCGCCCTATTATTCCACTCTACTTACGTTACCAACGTTTAGAACTACGTTGTATACTTAATTGCTAAGGTTTATTATATAATGTCTTAAAGTTTTCTTTCTACCGTGGTTATTACCTCCGGGTCTCTAAACATTTACGTAAGTTATTCTACAAATCTATTCTAGCTTAAGAATATAAATCGTACTTCCTAATTAGTAGTTGTTATGCCATTCGCTTATATTTCTATAAGGTAAGACTTAAACTATTTAAGTGCTCTTCCTGTTAAGAACAGTCCTGCGTATACTATTTAATCTATAGGTATTACTAGCTTTGCTCCTTCCTATATAACCTTAAAGTACATTTATATAAGGAATCCTTTAAGCTTTAATCTTTCTCCTAAGTATCTTTTAATTAATAGTAACTTAACCTTTACTGCGCCTATCCTGTTAATCCTATTTTCCAACGTTATATTATTTTCTGTTAACTAGTTAACTATCTCTTATAGTTATCCAACTGTTATAGGTTGCTATAAGTTAGTGTCTGCTATACTAGTGTCGTTACCTAACCTTAAAGTAGTTGCCGCCGTCAATGGCGTTGTGGTGGCTGCTTTTAGTGGTATATTATTTAACTTTCTATATTTAATACCGTAACTAGGTAGTGATTATATAACGGAACCTTATAGCAGAAACTACGGTAGGCTCATTAATAGGCTAGGTATATAGGAAATATAAAGATAGTAGTTAACAATATAATAATAACTGGTGGAGTGGTTGCCTAACAGATTAACTCTAATTATATTCTAAGAATTACTATAAGGAAGGAACTATCTAGGTAGGGACTAAGGGTCCTTAAATAC
>Ga0307515_10002880_pt1 | contig 36576 bp, 25 predicted proteins | sample 17_EM_MG_FD_194513 | JGI IMG/M metagenome (GOLD analysis project Ga0307515, IMG submission 194513) | Populus trichocarpa ectomycorrhiza microbial communities from riparian zone in the Pacific Northwest, United States - 17_EM | ecosystem: Host-associated > Plants > Roots > Unclassified | place... | reverse complement strand
TGCTATAGTCATTCTACATTTTTATTCAGTTGACATTTGACATGGTTTACACCTTTTGTTTTCTTCTTCTTCTTTTCAAATAAATCAAAAAACTTACTTGTTCTTGTTTCTCAAACAAATGAAACACTAGTCAAACGTTATGGCAGTCATTACCCTTTTTTTTATTTTACATTTTTTAAAACATATCATCTATTTTTTTAAAAAATAAAAAAATAAAAAACAGAAACCTTGAATACTTGTTTACTAAAAAACAGGTCATATCCCAGATCAAGATACTGCTGCCTCGACGGCATTAGCCATGAACTGCTGCTGTTTCTGAGAAATCTTGGCACAAAACCACAGCCCAGCCATCGAAGTCTACAATCTTCCATTGCAAAAGATGCTAACACTAACTATGTAATAATTGAACTGAACTTCAGTTCCAGGGATCGACACAGGACAAGTGGCTGCCAATGGAACCCGTGGGCTGCGGAGACTGTTTGTTAGTGTAAATTCGTCAAACCATAACAAAAGGAAAACCAGTATGTTTCATGGTCAACCTGAGGTAGGTTTTTTTGTTTTTTTTCCCCATTTTTCCATGTATCTCTTCACTTGGGTTCCCTCATTGCTTACGTGGATACCATTGCTTATATTGTCTAGTGAAAAGCCACCAACAATTTCTCCACAACCAGATGGTCCATACCATTGAATTGATCACTATCCAGATAGGATTGGCAAGCATCTACTTTTGAATTAAGATTTAACTTGATATTTGTTAAAATTTAAAAAAAATTATTTTAAAATTTATTTTTAATGTTTTTAAATCGTTTTGATTTGATAATGTCAAAAATAAATCTTAAAATATAAAAAATATTATTAATGTATTTTCAAGTAATTTTTTTTAAAATTTTTTTTTTTATTACATACGTTCAAAAATACCGTCTAAGTTTGTATGATGCGGAGTAAAGCTAGATAAATAAAATTTGATAAAATATCCGACACCCTACAAAGTTAATACCTAGAAAACTGTAGGGATTCGAAGCCTGATTTTATCAAAGTTGAAGTGAATTGTCTTAGACCCTACAATCCCGAGTACAAAACTTTGATCTAATCTGGCTTATGGCCTAAACACAAATTAGAATAAAATAAAATAAAATAACATTAAATCCTTCATAATTCGGAAAAAAGTATCGAAAATAGAGAAAACACACTGTTTCTAGACAATTTTTGTGGCCTAAGTGAAAACAAGGCTTGGCTGCATGTCGAGAAAGAGGATGTTGTTGGAAATTCGATGTCATAGAGAACCCATTAACATATTACGAGTGTCAAAACACTTCACAAATCAAATGTTAAATCCATTTAAAATCAGGATGTCCATTCAACTTTGAAGGTCAATTCATGAGACTTTTATTTTCTTTATATTTTCGGTATGTAAAATATTCACGTGATTGAACATCTTCAGTTTGTGGACAGATCATGAGATTGCCCATTCCAAAGTCGATGCACAATCCATACCTCGAACTCATGAAATGAAAAACTGTACCCTTCAAATTTAGAAATATGGAATTCGATCGGTGCACCGACCGTAATATATAGGAAACATACCTTCGTTCCTTGAGAGGTTTTGATTTCCCACACCAAAACGAGGATGTTTCCGATGAAAAGGAAGGGCGTCGCATGTTGTGGTCTGTAGGACACCGACAATAAAAATAGTGATTATTATTATAAAATTATTTTAATTCAATAACTTAAAATATTAAAATATTAAATAAAATTTTAATATATAATTTATATTTTTTTAACACATTTTATTAAGGGAAACTTGAAATTTATATAAATCCACGTTAACTTATGTTTAATTTTTTTATTAAATAAATAAGAATTATAAGATTCGAACTCGTGATCGTTTGGTAATTAAAGGTTTGATATTATGTTAAAAAATCAATTCAACTCAAAAACTTAAGCTGTTAGGCAAGGTTTTAATATATAATTTATATTATTCTCTAATAATTATGTGATTATTTTTCAAAATATTTTTTACTTGAAAATTTATCAAAATAATATAAATTTATAAAATATAATTTAAAACAAAAAAAATAAAGTTTTTTGAAAAGGGGGTTTTGAGCACGAAAACAACCACATAAATGGATGCCAAGACCACGTTATTCAAACGTGCTGTCGTTTTCGACTGAGCGAGTGGTCTGTCATCTTTGGTGGGTCCTACTCAGCTGGAGGGAAACAGTAATGCTTATTGTTGGTAATTAACAGATAATAATTATGCAAAATAACCTCGACACTTCATGTTAAGGAAATAATAATCATGGCACTTTATGCCTGATATAAAATTATACGATATTAACAACAAGTACATGTAAAGTTATAGATCATGGCCTTGGTAACTTGTAATCACCTCGGATATTGACTGTGATTATCCTTGCGTCCGAGTATCGCAAGGTATGATTTGCTAAAATGATCCAGAATTTATCTGGCATTGATTAATCTTAGAAATAATAATGATTATCGTCTCCTTGACATTGATTCGTTTGCAGCATGACGACAAACAAAAACCCCACTTCAAATATATAATTAGCTGACTACAGCCAAGATTGACGTGACTAAAATCACAAGAAGAGCTTATGGTATAATTGTACGCGAGTCCTCTTCTGTAAAAGAAATTTTGGATCTTGGACTCTTCGTTGTAAATAAAAGACGAAGAATACTTGGCTTATCATAGCATCAGAGGGAGTAAACTTCTTACGCTACTAATTTATTGGCTTTGTCATGTTAATTCAAACCTACTGTAGAAACAACGTTTTAAATGCTGAATAACATGACTTTTAAAGCAACCAACAGTAAAGCCAGACCTTCCAGTTTCCATGTTCAATGATGGATAAGGCTCAAATGGCCTGTGGCCCTGAATTCTTAGTTGCCTATAAGCAGAGTGTGCTTTGCTAAGGAAAGGAATCAAATCATAGATTTTATCTACACCACTCAGCCTCCGTAAACCCCTTCCCTTCTCCTTTCAAGATCCCACAAGATTACAGCGAGATTCATAGCTCAAAAACCTTTTCACTCTTGCTAAAAAACAGAGCACCCTTTGTTTCACAGGTAAAATTTCCCTCTCTATCATGTCCCAGATGATCACGCTTCTCTTGTTTCTCCTTTTCCTTACAAGCCCAGTTTTTTCTCAGCTAGATGATCTCTACTTCCCAGGCTTTAATCATGTTACCAGTAACATGAGCCTAAATGGTGCTGCTGTGATTGAAAAAAATGGCATACTTCGGTTAACAAACAACACTCAACACACAGTAGGTCATGCATTTTACTCATCTCCAGTCAAATTCAAGAACTCTAGTAATGGAAAAAGCTTCTCCTTCTCAACTGCCTTTGCTTTTACTATAGTTCCTGAGAATCCAAGAATAAGAGGTCATGGTTTTGCTTTCACAATATCCACCTCAAAAGAGCTCCCAGGCGCGCTTCCAAACCAGTATCTGGGTCTCCTCAACGCAACCGACAGTGGAAACTTCTCCAATCATCTCTTTGCAGTTGAGTTTGACACTGTTAAAGACTATGACTTGCATGATATAAATGATAACCATGTTGGCATTGATATCAATAGCGTGATATCAAACAAATCCGTTCCTGCTGCATCCTTTCTTGTTAATTCAACAACGAAAGCTTTGAATCTTTGCAGTGGTAGGCCTATTCAAGCATGGGTTGATTACGATTCGATCAAGAATCTACTAGAAGTAAGGCTTTCATCTTTTTCTAAAAGACCGGTTTCTCCTATCCTATCCTGTAAGATAGATCTTTCTCCTCTTTTCAAAGATTATATGTATGTTGGGTTCTCTTCATCAACTGGCTTGCTCACAAGCACACACTATATCCTTGGATGGAGTTTCAGCATGAAAGGAGAGGCTAAATCTTTATCTCTTCCTTCCCTTCCTTCTCTTCCGGGGCATAAAATGAATCACACAGGATTGATTTTAGGTGTCTCAACTTTAGCTACTTTTCTCATAATCTTGATCGTGGCCACGACATTTTACCTTTCCAGGAAGATGAAAAAAGCAGATGTCACAGAGGCATGGGAGCTTGATATTGGCCCTCACAGATTCTCTTACCAAGAACTCAAGAAAGCAACGAAGAATTTTCGAGATGAAGAGTTGCTTGGATTTGGTGGATTTGGCAAAGTTTACAAAGGAACCCTGCCGAATTCCAATACTGAAATCGCAGTTAAGCGAATCTGTCACGAGTCTACACAAGGTTTGAAAGAGTTTTTGACTGAGATTGATAGCATCGGTCGGCTTCGTCATAGAAATTTGGTTCGGTTACTGGGATGGTGTCGGCAGCAAGGTGACTTACTACTTGTCTATGATTTCATGGCTAATGGGAGCTTGGACAAGTACTTATTTGATAATCCTAAAACAATTCTTAAATGGGAACAAAGGCTCAATATTATCAAAGGTGTGGCCTCAGGCCTTTTGTATTTACATGAAGAATGGGAACAGACTGTGATTCACAGAGACATAAAGGCTGGTAATGTGTTATTAGATTCTGAGTTAAATGGAAGACTTGGCGACTTTGGTCTTGCCAAGTTATATGATCGTAACTCTAACCCCATCACCACTAAAGTGGTGGGGACATTGGGTTACTTAGCACCTGAGCTAACAAGAACAGGCAAGCCCACTACAAGTTCAGATGTGTTTGCCTTTGGTGCTCTTTTGCTTGAAGTAGTTTGTGGAAGGAAACCTATTGAGCCTAAAGCATTGCCGGAGGAGCTCATTTTGGTGGATTTGGTATGGGATAGGTGGAAAAGTGGTGCAATTCTTGATGTAGTGGATCCAAGATTGAATGGTGAGTTTAACGAGCACGAGGCTGTTCTTGTGTTGAAACTGGGGCTAATGTGCTCTAACAATGCGCCGAATGCGAGGCCTCCAATGAGGCAGGTTGCGAGGTATTTGGAAGGAGAAGTGGCATTGCCAGCGTTGGTTGCAGCCCCGAATGCATATGATGGGAAAAATGTTAATGCAAATAAGGTTAGGAGGGAGTTAGTGGATCATAAGCATTCATATCCAGTATCATCAAATTTGGAGAAGGTCAGTACATGGTCCTTCGATGGTGATTACGGGGATACTGATATTGAAGCTGGCTCAGATTCAGCTCTTCCATCTTCTGGTGGAAGTGAATGCAAATAGCCAGAGCATTAAATTACAATGAGGTTCTCTTTTTCTTTGTATGATTATATTCGAGAGGACAGAATTTTTTTTTTTTAAGATAGTGGTTTTTGTCATAATGTCAAGAAGCTGATTAACATATCTCAAACACAGGATGTAATTTCACAAGTAGATAGATGTTGATATGATTACTATGTTCATTCAGTTGAGTTTAGTCAAATTAAACTTCATGTAAATCTTACAATTGGATTCAATCTTGTTTTTTTAAAAAAATTCTATTATTTGAAAGTTTACTGAACCTGACTTAAAAAGATAAAGCTTTTTCACTAATAATATACCTCATATACAAGATTTGAACTCAAAATTTTATTTTTAAAAAAATAAACACTAAACCAACCACCAATATTTATTCAATCTTGTTTATACATTCCTTAATACCATAATGATTTGTCTAAAAAGATGGAAAAAAATGCGTTGTGAGGAAGAATTGTGTCAATTCTTGGGAGTTGCCAAAGTTTTTTTTATCAGCAAGTGGTAAAGTTTTGTGACGTACAAAAGCAAGTGCACAGACATGAAGATAGGGGCAGGCCGGGCAGCATCTTGTTTTTAGTTTGGCTGTGCACCTCCATCTGTGCAGGATGTAGATGCTGCAGGGTTTAGGATGATTGTGATTTTTATTTTTATTTTTTCACCTACAGATCCAACGAGTTGGACAAGATTCATGAAAAATAGTTCTCCCACACCTTTAAATTTTATTTCATCCTCGTAGAGATTGAAGCCGACACTATAATTGTCTTCTTTTCAAGTTTTAGTAGCAATGGTTTTTTAAATTGGATTCGATGTTATAAACATGGCGTCAAACTTAATGTTATTCCCTAAAGCTTTAATTGCCTGTCGGTTTTTGATTCCGAACCATTTATTATTGTATTCGAGTAATTTTAGGAATACTTTGCCATGAATGATCAAAGTTTGATGCTCCTATTGTTCTCATCTTCAACCCTATAATTATTATGTTATTGATTATGATTTTAAGTCTAATCTTATTCCAATGGGCCATACTGTTTTAAGGAATAAGATAGCGGTAGACTTTTTTTCCTTAGCAGTGGACTCTGGTACCTTGCCACAATTAATTGGAAAAAAAAAAGCATAAAAATAATAATTTGAATACCCCACAATGTCTAACATATGCGACTGAAATTTGACTTGGGAAATAGGAAGGTTTTTTAAGTTCAAATTCTATTTGTGATGAATTTTTAATTTTTGTATACCCATAAGTAGACTTCTAATGAATATAGTGGGTTAGGTTTTGATCCATAACTATACCCAATTTAATTTTTAATATCTTACAAAATATAAACTTGACTTATTTATTTTTATTTTAACCCGAATGAGTTAGATATATCAAGTTAGACGATAGTTTTTATAAATATTAAAAGTATCCGCTATTTAAATATATTAATTCTCTTATTCTTCAACAATTCTAAAAAGAATATTGGATTGCAATTGTTCGAGCTAGATAAGATTCCTAATATATATATATTTGAAACAACAAATAAATCATTACAATTTCTATATAAAAACAAAACAAATACAAAATTACAGTTGCATTTTATCAAACAGTTAGAGTACGATACGATACAAAGATAAACTAGTAAGAAAAAACTATAAAGTATTTTTGATTTGACTAAGAAAATAAAAGTTCAATCTAGATTTTTAAAATTTTAATTTGTTTTTTCATGGTTTCTTAGTTACAAAATAGAAAAGATTGAAGTTGTAAAATGCACTATTATTTTATTAGATCAAACTTCAAAATAAACAGCTATAATTTCTAAGAAAGCGAGGAATAGAGAGAATGGAAAGAGATTAAGAAAATGCGAGATGGTTCTGTGTGTGTGAAGAGAGATAAGAAAAAAATAAAAAGAAAGAAGAGAATATTATTTATACTAAGAACCCGAGTTATTTACATTGAATTATACAAGTTAAACAAATTTTAAAAATTCAAAACCCATACCCATGATATTTATTTATTAAATTTTTTAACTTGTTATTATTAGATTAGATAATACAAATATTACATAAGAGCCGGTTATTTTTAACATCCCTACTAACAAGTATGAAATTTCTTCCTTGAAGGTAAGATTGATTTCGTCATTTAAAGGGTCGGTGTCCTAAATCTAAATAAAGCCGGACCGACATTTATTTCCATAACTGGTGATAGAAATCAACAATGGCCAGTAGTGGTAATGCAAAGTTTCCTACAATCACCTTCTTCAGAACCATGTGAAAAGCCATGCCAGAGTTCCACTTCACCAGCTGCCTTTTCGGAAATTCCACCCAAAAACAGAGCATCTCTGTTTCACAAAGGCCACCTTCCACTCTCCATCACACTTCGCTTGTTTCTCCTTTTCCTTGCAAACCAAAACCGAGTTCTCGCACAGCTTGATGATCTCTACTTCCAAGGATTCAATCATGTTAAAAAGAAACACGGGCGTAAATGTCGCTGCTGAGATTGAAAAAAATGGCTTACCAAGCTTAGCAAACAGTGCTAAAAGCATAATAGACCATGCCTTTTACTCGTCCAATCAAGTTCAAGAACTTTAGTAATGGAAAAGCATTCCCCTTCTCAACTTCCTTTGTTTTTGCTATGGTCACTAAATATCCGAATCTAGGTGGCCATGACCTTGCTTTCACTCTCTCTACTTCAAAAGAGCTGCTTGGTGCTTTTCCAAGGCAGTATCTGGGACTCCTCAATAGAACTGTTAGTGGTTGCTTCTCCAGTCACATTTATGCATTTGAATTTCGTACACACAAAGATTAACCATGTTGGTGTTGATATCAACAACATGAGATCAAACATATCTGTTCCTGCTGAATATTTTCTTGATAATTCAGAAAAAGAAAGATTTGAATCTCACTAGTCGTAACCTCATTAAAGCATGGGTTGATTATGATCCGGTCAAGAATCTATTAGAGGTTAGGCTTTCACTTTCTTCCGCTAAACGATTTCTCCTATGTTGTCTGCTGATATAAATCCCTCTCGTAATCTCAATGATTCTATGTGATGGGCTCTTGGTCTACACCCCCAATCCAATGCATTGCCCATGTCATAAGTTCGAGGCTTAGCTTACACAAAGCACCGACCCAAAGTCCCAATAGGCAATGAAGCTCATTCGGGTATCCAGGGTCCAAACTTGTGAAGTTAATTCAAAGCAACCTCTCTCTCTCTCTCTCTATTATTAAATTTGTTCTTCATTTTGAAACCTCATTTATCTCATATGAAAAATGTAGCATAAATCATACCTTGAAAGATCAGCATTCTGGCAGGAAAAAAGAAAAAGAGAGCCAAAACACTGCATCATCTGTTTCACACTGGCCAAGTTTCGCTCTCTTTCATCTCCCCATTCATTAAGCTCACACTTCTCTTGTTTCTCCTTTCGTTGCAAATCCTGTTTATTCACAGCTGGTCTATATGATCTCTACTTCACAGGCTTCAAGCATGTTAGCAACAGCATGACCCTAAATGGGGCTGCTGAGGTTTAAAATAATGTCATACTTTGCTTAACTGATAATGCTTCACAAGTGCTCTTGCAAAGCAGTATCTAGGTATCTTCAATGGAACCGATGGTAGTAGGTTAACCAATCACATTTTTGCAGATGAATTTGACACGCACAAAGATGATCGGCAATAATATCAATATTTTAAAATCAAACAAATCTGTTCCTGCTGAATATTTTCTTGAAAATCTCAACATAGACGAGTGGCAGGCCAATCAAGCATGGGTTAATTACGATTCGATCAAGAATCTATTAGAAGTTAGGTCCGCCTTTTTCTGAAAGATCGGTTTCTCCTAACTTTTCTATGTATCTTTGATTCTATCCTCTCTTCCTTCACTTTCAGGGTCTAAAAAGAATCACCCAGGATTGATTGTAGGTGTCTTAATTTCGGCTGTTTTTTCATAATCTCAGCTATCACTATCCATCAGGAAGATTAAGAATGTAAATGTGATTGAAGCATGAGAGCTTCTAGTTGGTCCTCACATATTTTCCTATCAAGAAAGCAACTAGTGGTTTCAAAGACAAGAAACTACTTATCTTTGGTGGTTCTGGTAAAGTTTAGAAAGAAACTCTGCCAAATTCTAATACCAAGTTGCAATGAAGCGAATCTGTCGTGAAAGCAAACAAGATACGTCTGCCTTTGATGCACGTTTGCTCTTTTAGTTTGTGGAAGGAGACGTATTGGATGGAGTCATTGAGCCTACAGCAGTGCAGCATTGCCTGAGGAGCTCAATTTGGTGGACCGGGTCTGGGGTAAGTGGAAAAGTGGTGGAATCTTGATGTAGATCGTAGTGGGCCCAAGGTTGAATGGCGAGTTTGATAAGCTTCGGGCTGTTGGTTTGCTGAAACTGGGGCTAATGTGTTCTAATTTCTAACTATGTGCCCAATGCGATGCCTGCAACAAGGCAGGTTGTTAGGCACTAGGAGTAAGAGATGGCATTGTCTGAGGCTGTTCAAGCCCTCGATGGATATGATGTAAGAAATTACAATTGCAATGGTGATGGTGATGGTGGAAGCCAGTTTGAGGGTCATTTTCAATCATCTGCTGCTTTGACTGACATATTTAGACGAGGTCAGTACAAAGTCACCTGGAGAAGGCCATACTGATATTAGAACCTGGGTTAACCTCACCTCACGCGCTATTTGGTGGAAAAGAAGGCAGGAAGCCACAGTGAGGGAGGGAAAAAAAAACTGATAATCGCTCGCCCCTATTTTTATTTTTTTTGGTAATATTTTCCTTTCGAGGATCTTTATTTTTATTGTATTTTTCTTGTGATGATATGTAGTTCTCAGTATTGATGTAATGGGCTCAAGATTGCATGGCGAATTTGATGAGCTCATAAAAAAACTATCTCCCTATACTTTTACTCTCGCACTGGCCATTTGCTAAGAAATTAAGGCGGTGGTATTCCCTCCGTCTTCCTCCTCCTACATATGTCGCTCTCAACAAGCAAGAAAGGAGTAATCCTAATTGCTAAATTATATCATCTTAATTCGCCTGAATAATATTACAATCTATTCCAAATTGCTAGCATTACGGAGTGTCAAATGTCAGCTTTCAAAATTTAGTACATTCATGGAGATATGTAATGCCATGGGAATGGGCTCCTAGGAAGTTGGCCAGCGCTCCCTACTGCTACCATGAGGAAAACCTCTTCACCCCATCAATAGAACAGGAACAGGAGCATCAATTACAGTAAGATTTTGATGGGTCGTTAAGTTTATTCTTAAGTATATTGCAAAATCTCACTATTATATGCAAAAAGTTCCTTCAACTATCAACTGGTTACAGGACATTTTATAGTGGGATAAGGATGTGCTCCTAAAAAGGACGTGGCAACTTGAGTGAATGACTTTACCATCCTACAATGTCAAAGGTTTTTTGATTGAGTGTACTGAACATTGAATGAAGCGTGATTTTGCAAGATAGTGAATGGCACGCAGCATGTTGCTTCCATACAGATGAATCGAGTTTACACGACATTGTTCTTTGACTTCACATGAGTTCTACAGCACAAACACACGAGAAATTGTAGAGGGTAGATAAGCTTAGGATTCACCCTTTTTCTACAATACGGGACACAGTGTATGCGTTAATGCACTATCTCAGATGTATAAATTAATCACATTGCAACCACAAAAGCAAATCGCTAAGCCAAAGTTACCCTAAAAACACTGTAATAGCAACCGATACAAAACTAGAAAGACAAATAAACAAGGAAAGGATAGAAGTCACCTTCAATAGCTGTTGATTAAAAGTTCGTCTTGTTTCTGTTACTCTGTGCAATTCGCAAGTAAATGAGGCATTGTTGAAGCTTTTTTACCGGTCAAAGATGCTGGCAACATAGACACACGGCTTATTTACCCAAGAAAGTTGAAGCTGATGCATTGATTTGGTCTAACAATATCAGAAAATAGATAAAAAGGCACATTGATTTTGAAGAAGATTAAATTAAGGAAAGCATGTGAAATAAGAGACACGATTTCTTAAATGGCAGTTCATTAAATTTCACCTTGCGAGCTCCTATTCAAGCTCTCCTGGAGCAAGGTCAAATGTTGAAGTTTGACAGCAAATAGGTTGAACAAAGTGTAGCGAAAAAGAGAGAGGAAGAAAAGGAGCAATTCTAGTGGAGTCTTTTCCCTGCGTTGAAGTTTGACTGTTGAAGTTACTTCAACTGCACGTGTAAAATTAGCATAAAACAAGCCAATCATCCATCAAATTCTTCAACATGACATCGCACAGATCCACTATTTACACAGAATCACATTTACTCTGAGTGAATCAGAGAAGTCTATATCTTGAGATGTATCACATTTGAACAAAAATGTCAAGCCTCCGAAGGAGCACAAAAGAAACCCTCGTAGTTTTCACACATTCTTCCTACTCTTCCTCCAAACCTTCCTAAAACCAGAGTTGGTTTAATTCCATAATAACGAAGGTTGATAAATACCAAAACCCTGGTCAAAACCCTTCATCACTTATGGAATGAAAATAAAAAATAAATCATCTAGCACTAATGTTGTTTCTTCGAACAAATCTTGTAACTTTAAATGTTGAAGACAATTGAGGCTGGACGTTGTAGCAAAATAAGAGTTTTACCTTAATCTTGGAAGTTCCGCCTCAATCCCTCTCCAGTTCTTCAATAGTTTAGGGATTCTCTGTTTCAGCTGGCCTCTTTTATGTTCCAATGGTTGCAAATATTAGTTGTAATGGATTTGTAAATGATAATGCAAAGGTTACAACTGCGCGCAAGAAAGAAGTATTAACAATAACAAAAAATGTTCCCACTTACTCTCCAAATATTCAGCACATCTTAATTTGTTATACAATCTGAACCTCAACTAAAATCAAATCTCAAACATGACTAAGAATCAGAACATGTAAAATACAATTTAAAACATAAGACTCAGAAAATATTGAATAAATAACTTGTGCTTTTATCATACACTTTTTTTCTCTTCTCCATTTCGTTTACTCTAATCCATCTGGAAGACAAAAGTCCATTATCAACCAATACCATGAATCAGGGCTATAATGATCCCCATCATATGGTATAACTCATTGACCAAAATAGAAATGCTTGGCAGAAAAAGACAAATTATTCACAACTGAATACCTACCTTTGCAGAAGAAAAGTTTTTTGTTTATTTGTTCATCAGAAGACTAATTGAACCTTTGGTTCCATAAAAGGAGGCAACCTCCCTTTTCCTGTTCAATCCCAAGTGTAACTGTGTAAGTAGGATTTGATCCCTGGTCAATTGGTTACAATGCCAAGTGACTTTACTTGGCAGAGTAAAAATTAGCACTAGAAAGACATGAAAGTTATTTGAAGAGATTAAATGTACAAGAGCATGCTTATGTATAAAACCACATCCATCCATCTATCTACTGAAATGCGTTTTTCTCTGACATAAAAACTACCCGGCTGCATTTACTAATAGAACCATAGGCAATCGTATCTTTTTCTCGCTTTCACCCTGGTCATGACCAGTCTTCCTGGTGATTAGTTTTACACACATGGAAGTCCTGATCCATTGGTAATTGTGTCAACTTCAATCACAGAGTCAAGTTAGATGATCACAATATCTCTCTAGTATAGGCAAATCGGTGATTGTCCTAAATACTCCAGGTGAGACCAGTGTACCTTGGATGCTTTTCTGTTGACCAGCTACATTGATTCAACATTTTCCTCCTCGCCCTCTTTTACTCTATTAAAAATCTCATAATCATCGAACCCTGCATATTTACCAAAACAACTGCATTAAATGAAAAGAAAGCTTCTCTAACCAACAATAACACACTAGAAAAAGGAGCTTCTTTAGTAGTATTTTGCACATAGGAAAGCACCTGCACCTAAGTCTTCGATTTCACTGGGTGAAGTTCCCAGGAGCCTTGCATTGTCAGAAGGTGGATCAACTGCCATCCAATTCAATGTATCAAAGTCTTCCGAGCACAAGTCTTTTCCCTTGACCCAGTCCTTCAATGTATTATTGCTATCAAATGATATAGGATCCTGTTCCTCATTCTCATCGACCCTGTAAAAAAATTGTTAAGAAAGGAGTTAGACTTTTCTTTTTACCCAATTTTCAAGTAACATCTATAATTGTTTAAGGTTTCCATCAGTAAAACAGACATTTGTCTGAGTCGCAAGTTGCACTGAACAAAAACTAGATCACTGAGTCGTTGACGCTCCAGGCAATTTTTTGTATCATGCAATTGTTCAAAAGGAATCTGGCTTCGCTTATACTCAATTGAACTGCAGGTTTGACCGAGAATACGGAAGGCCAAACGCACCAAGTTTGGGCAACTTCCTCCATATGTTGACCACCATTCAGCTATAAACAGTGAAAAAAAATCAGATTAACATATTCCAATAGGATAAAACACCACATGCAACACATAATTTTTCGAAAAACAAAATAAAAATAAAAGGCAATTCCTGCATCTACATGCCAAGAAGGCATTTGAACCACCACAATGCATGATGGCCGCTAGTTTGGTCTACCATGTCTCACAGTTCCCACAGGATACACACAAGGTTCTAGTAATGGTCCTGCTGTATATAGAAAGTGATGCACCTAATGTGTAGATGCAGGGTGGCCAAAGCAAGATTTTATTATAACTCAGATGCTTCCGCTCCCAGGCACTAAAGATCTGAAAATGCATGTTATCTAACTATCAAAAAACTAATTTATAATATGGCATCGGAGTAAAAGGACTCACCAGGAAGCATAGTGTCTCTAGCTCTAACAGCCATCTTCCTCCCAAAATCACCACCAGCATTCTTGTAAGAGTTTACCTCTTTGATGATTTTATCTTGCACATTTAAGTCAGGAACAAACTTTTCTATGCAGTCGTACATCCCAGACTGAATCTCATTGGGCATATCTCCTTCAAAACTATAAAAGAACTTGGGATTAAGGTAGAAACCTGCAGCATGAAGAGGGAGATTCCATTGTTGTTCCCACCAATGGTCTATAATATTCCAGTAGACAGTATACTCGTCCCTCTTTATAAGTTCTTTCTTAATTGCTTCTTTAGCTCGATACATTCCTGCATAAATATATCCCATAGCAGGCCTCTTCTTGCTGCCAACTAGTCTCAAAACTTGCAAGAGAGGATTAGTTAAATGGGTTATTAGGACGCATGATGACCAAAATGACTGATCACTTACCAAATCTAACATTTCCAGCCCCCCAGGTTTCTTTGAATATGGGCAGTCCACCCACTCCTGTGAAGTAACCATGGTCTGCAGGTTATGTTTAAGATCAACCATTCGTTTCAATGTTCCAAAGTTTGTGGCAAAGCGACTAATTCCTGGTTCTACAATATCATTTCCAAAAGTATACCTTTTCATCATATTCAAAACCACACTATGATTGTATACAAATCTTGTAATAGACCTAGCCTGTTCAATTACTGAATTTATCCACTCAAGTTTTGCAAAATCCTCAAGTATCAAATCTAGACAATGTGCTGCACAAGGAGCCCAATAAAGGTTAGGGAAAGTATCAGCTAACCTTCTCCCTGCACAGATTAATTGCTCTTCCATTCGAGTAATGACTTGTAAAACATGTCTTGCTCCAATTTCTTCAACTACTTGCTTAAGCAATTCATAAAGAGCATCTGGTAAATTAATAATATCAGATGCATCCACGGATTTCAAAAACACCACTCCTTCAGGACAATAAACCAAAAAATTTATCAGAGTTCTACCCATTACTGTGTTCCACTGATCAACCAAAACAGAACAACCAGTCCTTTCCCAAGTTGCTATGTGCTTATCAACATCATTCTTTACTTCTTCAACTGAATTCTTCAGTACCCAACCTCGAAGATCGTGGTATGAAGGCACTACAACCTCTGATCCTCCTGAGGCAATTGCTTGAACCATTAGCTGAAAATAAGCCGAGTTCACAGCATCCAAAGATGCCCCGATATCATACAAAAACCTCCCTATTGCCATATGAATGTGATCGTTTTTCCTTTTACCTCCTGATAACGGCATACCACTACCCATGGTAACAACAGCTTTAGCATTTGTAACAGAACCTCTGCCTCTACCCCTTCCCCTCTTCCTCCTCTCCCCGCCTTTTTTTCCCATTCCATCTTCTCCACTAACTAACAAACTTGAAACAGGGTCAATAGCATCCGTAACCCCAGTTAACTCCATTCCAGTATTAACATCCTTATCAAAAACCCCTATCTCACTAGAAACTGGATTCAAATTCGTTATCTCCTCTGCAATTTTTTGCTTCTTCCGCTTCTTAACTACAACCCCATCTAAACTTTGTTGCATCATAAGCCTAACATCCGAAGGGACTTGTACACAAGTAGCAGCATTACCCTTTTGACCAGCTAAATGTTCCTTAATCCTATGAATCCCTCCTCCTTTAAAAATCTTGCCACAATACACACATTTTAACTGAACCCTCTCTCCGTTCTTAAACATTTGACAATGCTTCCACGCCGGGTCATGTTTTTGCGATGTTATCGGAATTGGCTCCAAATTAGAGCCCATTTCAACAAACCTCAATAATCAATTACCACCAAAGCTTAAATCTTTCTATACCCAAACTCACAAAAATATGAACTTTTCCCTTCTATCTTCCTAAATTCAAAGAGACAATCTAAACTGACAAAACCCCCTTTGCATAGACAAAGATTGTGACATAAAAAAGGCAAGAACTAAAGACATGAAACATAACAAGAGAGGATAATAAACTTACTTGGGTTTTCGACTGTTGGGTTTTTGTGTTTTTTTCAGAGAGAGGACCGAGTTAAGGGAGTTTAAATGTTTTTTTATAAACCGATTTTAATGGTTTTGATGACCGGACGGACCGGTTAGGGTTTGGGATTAGCCGAATTTGTGTTTTAGCTATAATCTGCTCGGTTTTACCGAGTCAGCCAGTTATGAAGGGGACCGGTTTTAGTAAATGAAAACCGGAAGTCCCAGTTTCCTAGCGAGAAAGCCGGAAACGGTTGGAGTAATTGGAGATGATAAAAATAGACCGACCGGTGAGTAACACCTGGTTCATGACAGTTACGTTGTTTTCCTTCCCTGTTTACCACCTCAAAACTCAAAAGGTTTCGGTTAATGCGTGCAGTTTTTAGTTTTTTATTTTTTTTGGTTTCTTTTTCTTGCAGGAATTTAACTGTTTATTTACTGTACACGCCTCTTTATTTTTATTTTTTTTTGTTAGATTAATGATTTTTTTAACATTTTTCGAATGCAAATTCACCAAGTTTTGTGTTATACCCTTTCATCATGTATATCGAGGGGTGGAGACAAAAAGATTTTTTTTTAGAAGGGGTCATGATCTGAAAATATTCTTAGAGAATTATAATTAAAATTTTACTAGTTTAATCGTTTTTTTTATTATTATTATTAACGTGGATGTTCGGGTTAATTTGTGCGTATCTTAACTAATCCCACGAGCCCTAAAGTTAATAATAATATAAATTTTTAATGATCATTATATTATATTAACAATTACAGACTCGAATTTAAAATTAGAAACAAACCCCTGTTTACTCATTTTTTTTATCTTTCAGGAACAGGCCCTGCCATCCTCACCGCTCTGTCACTGTACCAACCAAAACTAATTTTTTTCATAAAATTAAAGAAAAGTATTCGTACACAGAGATAGATGAGGGCCGGAAATCTGCCAAGATTTAATAACACAATTCATTTGTGTTGTAGAATTCCTGGGATTAGAAGAGCTGCCATGTTTTCAAGCTTCAATAATTTATTAAGCTCTACTTGAATATATTTCCTACGCAAAAACCATGAGTTTTGGATGTATTATGCTAGAGTTTTGTACTAAGTTGGTTGCGATACTGCATTTGTTTTCCACCAACTTACATTAACGAAACAACAAATATAGTAAGATATTTGGCATAACATAAAACTCAATTGCAGGATTCATTAAAAAATTAATTTTAAAATATAAATTTTATGCAATAATTTTTTCATGTTTTTTTAATTAAGTTTCATAAATATTTTTTTCTTGTTTTTTTTTTCCTGTTTGTAAAAAAATCAAAATATTTTATTTACATATTTTATATATATTTTTTGCTATACGTAAACTTTAACTATAATTTTTACCAAATATATATCTAAATCTGACTAATTACAACTATTTTTTTTTATTCACAACAAAATTATCTTGAAAAACAAAAACGAGTTGAAATTTTGTATTAAGATCTCGTGTAACCAATATTTTAACCAGATGTCCAGCGCATAAACCACGCATTTATGAATTTGATTTAACGTGAAATGCATTAGCGAATTTCGAGGATTAATTGCTACTTACAGCTTGCATGATCTACAAATCCATCTCATATTCCACTAATTTGTTGAAAGTCCTCTCACGGAGACTTTTTTTTATTATTATTAATATAAATATTTATATCTGCTTGCGTATACTTCGACTAGTTTCACAGCTCTTAAATTAACGATTATATAAATCTCTAGTGATTATCATATTAGCAACTACATGGCTCGAATCTGAAATCACAGGAGGAGCAAACCTCTTGATTCCAAACTCTTATTATTAGATCACTTACTAGATAGTTGTCCCACGAAGATTTTGATCGTGTATGTTTTGCTGTAAAAAAATATTGTTTAAATGTTTTTAATATTGTTTTATGTTTTTTAATTGTTTTGATATGTTAATTCTAAAATAAATTTTAAAAAATAAAAAATATATATTATTTTAATATAATTTTAAATTCTGAAGAACAACCATTCAAACATTACCTTTATCTTTATCGATTACATGAATGCAAACACCGATAACATTTATTTTTTTAATCAATTCTTGGACCCAAAGAATGGAATCTTACGCTGAAGGGGGCATGGAAAGGTGACGAGGCGTGATTTCTGCTTTTGAATACCGCTACACTAGTTTGAAAAATTAATGAAGATAAACCGATTAAATAATAGGGGGTTTAGTTGTAAGAATTTAAAATTAAAAAAATTGTTTTTTTTATTATTTTAATTTTGAGTTTTGTGATTGCTAATATAATATATGGTTGTTAATTTCAGGATTCGTGAAATTAGTTGAGTTACACGCAAACTAACCAGAAAACTCATATTAATAAAAAAAAAAAACTCAATTCATAAAAAAAAAAAAATCCAGTTCATAACTATATTCTCAAAACAAAAAAAAATCTTAACTTCAGCAGTAAATATTGGAAAAACAAAAATAAAACATTGCAAGAAAATCAACAGTTGTCATATGATTTACAGTAAACCGTTTTTGCACAAAGCCGTTGTTTAATCGGTCAAAATCCTTTCCTGGTGGCAGAACATGAGGAAACCCAAACCCCACCTCCCCTCTCGTGTACAAATATGCCATAAAACCAACAGGTCCCAAAATCACCAAAAATTCAAAAATAAATGTCAACTTCTTCTCATCAGTTTCTTCTCTTCTTCCTTTGCATGATCATCTCCCTTTCCATCACAGGTTTTTTCCCTCTTGCACAACCAAAATCTAAACTCTATATGGTTACTGGTTCCTTACAACTTCTGCATTAAAGAACTCACATCTGTTCCTTTTTTTTTTTTCTTTTTACTAATTGCAGATGGGACTGAACTCATTATAGCAAACAACTGCAAGGACAGCGTATGGCCTGGGATCCTTGGCACTGCAGGCCATGTGACCCCCAGAGAAGGCGGCTTCCTTCTACTCAGCGGCGAACAAACAGTCCTCCAAGTCCCTGACAAGTGGTCAGGAAGAATTTGGCCAAGACAAGGTTGCTGTTTTGATGAAACCACTGGCAGAGGTTCATGCCAGACCGGAGACTGTGCCGGCCTTTTACAGTGTAGAGGCGTTGGTGGTGTCCCTCCAGCAACTTTAGTGGAAATGACACTTGGAACTTCAGAATCCGCCTTGCATTACTATGATGTGAGTTTGGTTGATGGATTTAATGTTCCAGTTTCTATGATGCCTGTTGGTGGTGGTGCAGGGTGTGGAATTGCCGCGTGTGAGACGGATCTGAATGTCTGTTGCCCTTCTACATTGGTTGTGAAGCGACAGGGGAAGGTGGTGGGTTGCAAGAGTGCATGCTTGGCTGCAAAAACTGATAGATATTGTTGTACTGGGGAGTATGCAAATCCTAAAAGTTGCAAGCCTACTATTTTTAGTCATCTTTTTAAGGCAATTTGTCCCAAGGCTTATAGCTTTGCCTTTGATGATGCTTCAGGGCTTAAGACTTGTAAGGCTTCTCGGTATGCTATTACCTTTTGTCCTCCTAATTGATGGTGATTTAAGCTCAGGAATCCAGAGGACGAGTAGCATTAATTGACAATGTTATCTTCAGCCCTGCTCTTTTTATTTTTCACACTTGCTTGATTTCTAGTTATGTATGGCAATTATAAGCTAGCTTAACAAGAAAACAAGGTGTGGATTTCACTTGATGGGGACTGATCTACTGATTTAATTTCGATGTCCTCTCTCTATTTCCTCTGCCGCTGTGCTTCTAATGATGTTCTTCATTTTACATGCTATTATAGATGTCGTTTAATTTCCACGAACGAGTGAATTTTATGCAAGTGGTTTTGGATTAATAAGATACAACAACGTCGAACTTCATGAAAGTCGAACAAAGAATAAAATCTAAACAGATGTGGAGACTACAACACATCAGGAGAGAACACACAACTTAACGACAATGCGGTTTCCAGAATGTGAGCTTATTAAGGGTAGTAGGAACAACACAAACTGTTTTCAACTGAAGAATGTAAAGACGAAGATATCCGAAACAGTTGTGCGAAATTGTTATCTAATGCTAAAGAAATTGGATGGTAAAATTGATCGCTAGACTTAGAGGCACCAATAATTTCGAGCTTCAGATTCATTGAAAACTTTCAACTATCTCATACCCCGCATGAAATTTGTCCCATGATGCACCGAATCTGCTTGTAAAATTTTCATCTTCGTCAAATTCAAGAAACCCAGTTTCTGTGATGCTATAATGTACATAATCGGCCTCATAATTTCATATTTGTAGGTAAACCATCTGATATAATATTCTCCTTTTTTTTTCACTGTCCACGCATTGAAATTGCTATTGAATCGCGGCGTGTAGTAGCAACACGCCACTCTCCTAAAACCCCTGACCATATTTCTCTTAACCAGAACTTATCAGGCGTTGTTACCTCACTAAACCTCTCTGTTGCTAAATCAAAAGAATAATGGTTTTTCCATCCTGGTTCTTTCGTTCCCAGTAAAAGCTGGCATCAAAGCGAGTTGTTGTTGGAAAGTTGTGACTTTTCATGTGACTGGAAGATTTATTCTTTCAATCTTACAACTTGTATTCACCAGTGAAAGAATTATAACCAAACCCCAAAGTTTCCGAGGAAGAGTACTGAACAGAATCATCAGTAGATGGCACCGACCTGTATTCTCTGGTTGATGGATTCTATACAGCCAAATTATGCCATCACAATAACCACAAATCGTGACACCATTTTTTTGAAGAGGGGAATGGAGAATCCAGTTCCTTTATTGCTGTCTTCTGAACGCCATAAGGATGTGTAGATGGTTGCAGCCCCTATGAAACAAGCATGGATTTCGTTTCATTTTTTTATTTTTATTTTTTGGTAAAAAGAGGGGTAAGACGTCCTTGTAAATTCATCAATTTAAATAAGGATAACTTACTTAAGATCTCACTGGATGTGAAAACTGGTTCAAATATTCTTGTATCATCGATTTATACTTTTCTAAAGGGTTAATGCTAAAAGTGGTGCTGAGTTAATAATCATCTGAATAAGTAATTTCCCGAGGATACAAGATTAAGAGGCCTCTTGAAATCCAGGGACTAAGAAATTTAATACATAAAAATTATATGATCTCCTGGGATGATGTTTAATCACTGTAGAGGAATTGATTTCACATCAAGACAGTTTTTTTACTAGTTCCATCATTATTTATTCATACCAGAAAGGCTATCATAATAACACAGCCAAAGCAGCCTGTGCAACAAAAACTAAACTATAGTCGCTCTACAAGCTACCATGTTGTCACCACCTAACAATACCAAAATCAAGAATCTGTTTTTTTTTTTTTACTTTAATTTGAAAATTGTCAAACAAGAAGCAAACCTCCAATAATTTCTTTGAGGGAATCTATGAAGAAGTGGACGCAATAGATTCCTTTTTTAGTTTAAAAGAAGCAAATCTTTTATCAACTTGCAGAAATATTATATACCTGATCAGCCTCGGGAAAAACATTTAGCAAATAGAAATGGATCCAAAAGTCGAAAATGGAGCAATGCAGGGAGATGAGGTGCCGACTTGGGGAAAATCTTTGCCAGTGCCAAGTGTTCAAGAAATGGTAAGAAAAGATCATCAATTTCTCTCTGAAAGATACATACAAGAACACAAAGACAGGGCAGTAGCTACTAATTTATCTCCAACTACCTCGGAAATTCCAATCATAAACTTCTCCTTGCTAATCAATGGAGACAAAGATGAACGGAGAAAGCTAGATACTGCTTGCAAGGAGTGGGGTTTCTTTCAGGTAAAAACAAATTAATGCCACTGCATGCATGTGCCTGGAAATTTTGTTTTGTGCTACAATAGCAGAACTAGAGTGCAATTTTATTTTCTTTTGTAGATAACAAACCATGGTGTCCCAGAAAAGGTGTTAAAGAAAATGAAAGCTGCTGTGGCAGCATTTTATGAACTTCCACTGGAAGAGAAAAGCAAGTACGCAATGGCAGCGGATGATATTCAAGGATATGGCCAAGTCTATGTAGTCTCTGAGCATCAAAAACTCGATTGGTGTGACATAATGGTCTTGATGACACTCCCGCCCGAATACAAGAAAATGAAATACTGGCCGGTTGCAATATCAGGTTTCTAGTATGTATTTTCAGTGATTTGCCACAGAATGTGTGTGAATGCGCACCATATCATATAATTTTCTGTCTAATTTTTATCGTCTGTTTATGTTATAGAGAGGCAGTACAAGAGTACACAACAGAAACACTTAAGCTGGCTGAGGAGATCTTTGCCAACATCTCTTTGTTAATGGGAATGGATAAAGATGCCTTAAAACGGTTGCATGGGAAGATCATGAAGCAAGCAATTCGAATGAACTACTATCCAACCTGCTCGAGGCCTGATCTTGTGCTTGGTGTTAGTCCACATTCTGATACAAGCACCATAACCTTACTTCTCCAGGATGATGATATCACTGGTCTCCAGATACGGCACAGGGAAGGATGGGTTCCTGTGAAACCAATTCCAAATGCTATAGTAGCAAATATTGGTGATGTTATTGAGGTATTTTATGATTTATAACCATACTTATCAGTTGGTTTTCTATTTTTAATTTTCAAACAATTATTTGAATTTTATTGAAATTAATTTACAAAAAGCAAAGACATCAAGTTAGTCTAGAAGACATATATATTAGGAATGGGAAGAAAGCAACGAGGAATGAATCAGGTTGTTACCCGGAAAAAATCTTTGCCAGATATTTTTGAATGTGATGGTAATGCTCCATGCTTTTGTGCCTTAATTTTCTCCCATTACAAGTGGAGACATCGCTAAACGAGTCTCGAATAGGTGATGCCGGAAGCGAATCACGTAAGATTTTGGCTGAAATCTCTGTTATCTGCATCAAGTTAGTCTCTGATGATTTTGGATGTTTTTCACTTTTACTTTCAAGTGCTGCAGAAAGCACTACTCTCTGCCTCTTTTATTAACAAGGAGACTAGATACTCTAAATTGAGTAGTTAAGAATTAAAAGATCACCAAAGTGCAGCTCATGCTTGGCTCCTGTGCAAGTTTGAAAAAAGAAATTCGATAGCTCATTGTGTAAGTTTGATTTTATTCTTGTATTTTCCAGGGTTGGAGCAATGGAGTGTACAAAAGCATTGAGCACAGAGCGGTGACGAATGTGACAGCGGCAAGAATGTCCGTTGCAACATTTGTGATCCCAGATGACGACGTGGAACTAGGTCCAGTGGAGACAATGGTGGATGATTATAATCGCCCTGTAATGTACAAAAGCATCAAGTATGGCGATTACCTCAGATATACTTTTTCAAAGAAAATGGATGGAAAAGCCAACACCGAGCTTCTCAAAGCTGGAAACGAAAGCATTTGAATTGCTGCTACCACTTCTTTCTACTTGGGTTTATTTTTTTTTTTTTTTTGTGACCATCTGTTGCTATTTAGGCCTTAAGTTTGATCTTGTTACAAGAAAGAGATTCATACTCTGTGACATTTGATCGAAAGAAAAGGGAATGTGGATGCCAATTAAGTTAATTATAAAATCGTTGGCATTTAGGCCTAGCCTTATCCGATACCAAGAATTGTACAGGATTTCAACAATTTTAGCCAAACGAACAGAAATTAGGAAATTTAATCCCTATATAATTTGCCCGAAAAGGGGCATTGCCTGCGTTCCATGAAAATTCCTCAACAGTCAACACACTCAATCAACACATTTTATGCGAGCTTGAAAAGCAACATTTTATTTGATTTAGAAAGAAAAAAACAACAGAATTCTAATTTTCCTGCGCATCGATTGTTTGAAATACAAGTGATGCGATAAAGGGCAAAAAAGAAAGGAATCGGTTCCGTCTAATTTCCGTCATGATTTTCTGTCCTCTTGAAATCCAAGAACTGCATAAATTATATGTGTGTGTGTGATGTTGACAGAAAGTGACCTTCTATGATTTCCTGGAAGGATACTTATGGACTGTCGAAGGATACCAGTTCCTCCGTTACTCACCCCAACAAGAAATGCTGTCATGATAACAAAGCCAAAATAGAGTACTGCGGAACAAGAACTAAACAACAATGACTCTTCAAGCTACCATGTTGTCACAACCCATCAGTACCAAAATCAAGAATCTATCAAGTTTGGAAATCAAACAAGAAGTAATTGAACCGGAAAAGCGACACTGAATGCTACAATGGTGGATGGCTGCAATCGCCCTCTAACGTACCAAGGATCAAGTTGGTGATTGCCTTAGATATTCTATATAAGAAAATGGATGGAAAAGCAAGCACTGTCTCGAGAGGTTGACAATCATATGCGGAGAAAATTAACTCCAAATCTTATATATAAAAGAAGTAACGGTACGCATACAAAATTTTCATACAAACCCTCCTTCAATTTGATTATGAGTAACATTGAAGACTATTGAAAGGGGAAAATGATGGTTACATTACAAGAAACAATTACGATCTTGTGTTTGGCAGACTCCTGATGAAATAATCATATAAAATTAATAGAAAGGGACTCGTAGAAAGATACTTGAGATCGAACTATCGAAGAATCGTGACACGCCAAGACAACATTTTTACCAGTTCTTGCATTATATTCCTTATTCCCAGCTAGATAGAATTGCTATCATAATATATTACAGCGAAAACAGGTATGTGAAACAAGAACTAAGCAACATTGGCTCTTCAATAAACCATGTTGTTGTCACCGCCTAACACTTCGAGAATATCTCTCTACACTAAACATTAAAATTTGGTAAGTCAAACAAAATGCAAAACTCCAATAATTTCTTACAGGGGATCTATAAAGAAGCGGAAGCAATAGATTCCTTTCGTTTTTTAGTTTAAAATAAGCAAGTCTGCGACGTACCAACTTGCACATGTATATATGTACCTGAACTTAGAGAACAAGATTTAACGAATAGAAATGGATCCAAATGTTGAAAATGGAAGCATGCAGGGAGATGAGCCGTTGGGTTGGGGAAAATCATTGCCGGTACCAAGTGTCCAAGAAATGGTGAGAAAAGATTCTCAGTGTGTCCCTGAAAGATATATACAGGAACACAAAGACAGACCAGTAGAAACTGAAATGTGTCCAACTTCATCCGAGATCCCAGTCATAAATTTCTCCTTGCTAGTCAATGGAGACGAGGATGAACGCAGGAAGCTAGATCTTGCCTGCAAGGAGTGGGGTTTCTTTCAGGTAAAAACAAATGAAATTGTGCCTGGAATTTTTGTTTGTGCTAGAGCACAGCTGAGAATGCTTCTTCTTTTTTTCTTTTGTAGATAACAAATCATGATGTGTCAGAAGAGGTGATAAAGCAAATGAAGGCCGCTGTGGCAGCATTTTTTGAACTTCCATTGGAAGAGAAAAGAAATTATGCAATGGCGGCCAATGATATTCATGGATATGGCCAAGGCTATGTAGTCTCTGAGCATCAAAAACTCGACTGGTGTGACTTGATGTTCTTGGTGACATCCCCCCCAAAATACCAGAAAATGAAATACTGGCCGGTTACGATACCAGGTTTCAAGTATGTACTTCAGCGCTTTTCCAATATAGGAGACGACATAACTATACAGCATATGTAACATATTAGGTATTTCTCTATTGTTTAAAAACAAGTCAAACTTTTTTTCTCTGTGGTTCTCTCTCTTTAATTTTTAGGGAGGCAGTCGAACAGTACTCAACAGAAATTCTTAAGCTGACTGAGGACATCTTTGCCAACATATCATTGTTAATGGGAATGGACAAAGATGCTCTAAAACGGTTGCATGGGGAGATGATGAAGCAAGGAATACGAATGAACTATTATCCAACCTGCTCGAGGCCTGAACTTGTGCTTGGAGTTGGTCCACATTCTGATGCGAGCTCCATAACCTTTCTTCTCCAGGATGATGATATCACTGGTCTCCAGATAAGGCACGAGGAAGGATGGGTTCCTGTGAAACCAATTCCAAATGCCATAGTAGTGAATATTGGTGATGTTATTGAGGTATTTTCTAGTTCAAAATCATACTCTTCAGTTCGGTTGCGAGGACAACATTAAAAATATGTTTCCTGTTTTTGACTTCCAAGAATGATAAAGATTTTATTGAAATTCACAAGGAGCCACAAGATTCTTTGTAAAAAGACAAAAAGATATAGTAAGAATTTGGTAAGGCATTTCTAGTGTTGCGAAAAGTAGCATGCAAGTCTGATTCTATTCTTATATTTTCCAGAGTTGGAGCAATGGAGTATACAAAAGCATTGAGCACAGGGCGGTGACGAGTGTGACAGCGACAAGAATGTCCATTGCAACATTTGTGATTCCGGATGATGACGTGGAACTAGGTCCAGTTGAGACAATGGCGGATGATTATAATCGCCCTAAAATGTATAAAGCGATTAAGTATGTTGACTACCTTAGACATACTTTGTCAAAGAAAATGGATGGAAAAGCCAACACCGAGCTTCTCAAAGTCGAGATAGAAAGCAACTGAACTTATTGCCATGTGTTTCTATTTTAGCACAGCAAGGGCATCTTCTATAGAAAAGCCAAAAATAAAAAATAAAAACACTATTCCTTCTATGATTTTGCAGTTCTAATGGGAGAATCGAAGGTTATCAGAGAAAAAGCATTCCTGTGTATCTATCAAAATAGCTAAAACATTAAAATATATTATTTAAAGATTTCTTTTTTCATCAATTAAATTTTTCTCAATAACGTTTTTCAAAAAACCAAAAGTATTAATATTAAATATATTAAAATACAATTGGGTTGCTAAAATGGTTTTTTTCCATTGGGTGCATATTAAAAATATATATAAAAATTTACACTATTTAAAAAGGCATATCAACAATTTAGCCTTTCTAAATGATTTTTGTTATTGCAGATGATCTAAGATAGCACTGAGTGGTTTCCAAGCCAGCAACAGAATACATGAGCTTTCTACTATATAGAAAAGTTGGTTTTTCTTCTCTTTTTTTTTTGGGTTTTGATCTTTGCTCAGCTCCTGCATATCTATGAGCTCCTACTAGTTCGGCCTCGTTTATCCCCCCATACAGAGAATTGTAAGGGGTTTCAATAATTTTAGGAAACCGGATGCTTTAAATCTGTGTCCATGTTGCACAAATGCTGGCTGTGATTACCGCTGCTGTTGTAGCTGTATTGCCATGGATGTAGAAGATATTTATTGAAAATATTTTAAGCATCTCAATGACACTCAGAAACCCATTTCAAAAAGCTCTGTTTTCTAGCTTCTCCGTTGACGTAGCTGATTATCTAATTAGCTTTTAAGTAGACCGAACGGTTTGGGTTTGGCTTCTGAAAAGAAAAATCCCAACAGAACAGATTTTTGAGTGAAAAGCGTTTCCTTACAATCACATTTTCATGGGAGCGCCCGAGAGGAGAGCTCTACGCACACTTTCGGTCTATAGAACTGACGACAGCGGAGCGAAGCAGCAACGACCAAGAAAACTTCCGAACACTAAAAAAATTGAAATTGTCAACTGGGATATGATATATTTCTTGAACCCAATTAGTGACATGATTCAAGGGGCATGACAAATCATGATATACCACATATTGAAATCCATTCCTGTACCAGGCAAGCAAGCAAGCGGACACAACCATGGTAAGTGGGAGTAAAAGTTTTTTAAATAAGAAAGATAAGCAAATCCCATACATCAGGAAAATTCCATACCCTCCTAAACACAAAAGCTGTTTCCGCCTGGTAACATTTTGTACAGTCACGATCATAAATTAACTACCTCCCTTTTTACACCCTTAAAACTTGTACAGTAATCCTTTATCTTCTCTGCAAGAACTTCGGCATGTTCACCATCTGAACTCAGCTAACCTGATTCTAGGTATATCCTCAAACTAAAAATGTACAGTTTTCAGTACAACCGACAGTTTTTATTTTTCATTCAGCTCCAATCTATTCAACTAGTAGACAGAGCCCTTACTAGATATGAAAAGAAGTACCAAAGAGAGAGGCGCTCAACAGTTAGCTGTACAACCCTAGCCTTCTAAGCAGCAGCAGGATGCAGAGTAAGGAAGCTAATTCTCCTCTCTGCAAAAAAACAAAACAAAAGGCAGAGAACTTATAAGAGCCATTTCTACACAAGCAATGCAATTTAACATGGAACATTAATCTGCCACACCTGAAAATCTTAATATGTAGCATCACCAATAGGAAAGACAGAATACTAGGTAACATTAGCCCTTCATGTCATTGAAAAAGAAAAGGAAAAAATAAAATTGAATATGGAAGATCATTTAAAGATATTTTGCATGCATTTTTCTCTTCAATCTAGAGTAAGAAAATGCATTAATATCAAAAGCTTTCCTAAATTAGCGTATGAGACATGCATATGGAATCCAGGCACTTGTCTGGGAAAAGCTTGCTTTGGCCGCCCTCAAAAATCTTAATATTTTACCTGCATGTTTCAAGCACTAAAATACTAAATAGAATAATGTTTTCACTTGCTACAGAAATAACAAAACATGACATGAAACATCATTAATCTTCCTGCTCATCTTGCTCATGAAACACCACAAAATGCTCATCCAAGCACTTGTGTCTTTAATCAAACATCAAAAAACGAGAGTACTAAACAAATAGAGTGGACAAAAATCAATGAACCGAAGGCTTGCAGCATTTAGGGATGTTCTTCCTTTTGTGCAAATCAGTTACAAGAGAACCAGATATAATCAGCAGGAAAAGGGAGTATGCTTACCTCCAGCTGCAACAAGTTTCTCTACACGTGCAACTATATGTTTCCCATAAGTATACTTCTTCAGAGCATTTAAGTGAACTTTTATTCGATTGAGGATCAGTTCAAGTTGCTGGTCATCACAAGTTTCCAGCACTTTTTGTACAACATAATTTGCAAACTGGTCTTTCATCATGGCCTGCATATAACAAGAAATGATGTCAAAACAGGGAATCAATGACTCCAAAGACATTGAAGCGGGAGAATCACCCATTCAAGCAAATTACCAAATAAAGTCCCACAGATTCACATTATATCAGCTAAACAGAAGAGTGTGCCACAGTTCACCAATTAAAACTTTAACTAAAGAGTGAAACCTAACCATTAACTAACTAAAAAAAATAGCAATATGTAAATATATAAGGCAAAGAAGTGAGAGAATGCAATGTGGTAATAAGCCAATAAATATGCAGAAACTTTAAATGCTTATCAGCATGTTAGTTATGAGGGGTACAGCACACAGACAAGTCATAGACCTGAAGAGGCTCATTTTCATCAGTGGTGCCAAGCATCTCATCCACCAGGGCCTGGCGTTCTGCAGGAGTGCCAAAAGTTAAACATTTCTCTATAACATTGGAGGCAAACTTCTGCTGGCTCATTTGAACTATCTGCCCAGTTAATTTCTTTATTATTGCTGAACGCTCATGTGGTTTCCCATGCTCCAGCACATGCTGCAACATTATTTGAAAGCAACTAGAGCAAATATGTTTAAAAATAAAACGAAACCAAATATGTGTTTAGAGAGAAAGGGGGAGGGAGATTGCAGTTATTATAATAATCTGCAGAACAGATTTGATGGACATGAATCGTGTCTGTAAAAGGGAAATACAAAGGCGTTAACAGTGAATAACAGCCAAATGCTTCAGGCAATCAAGGCATGGCAGCAATTAAACTTCGTGTTGAACTTCACAAATGATGTCATTGATTAGAAATCCCCAAATTTAATCAGGTATAGAAGGATTTGTTCATTATGCTCATTTAACAGATACAAACACGAGAAGTTTCCACAAATATTATGACAGTTGGTTGTTTTATTATCAACTGAACAACTTTGAGTCCACAACAGTAAAGGGATCAAACATAATGTGCTGTCATGGAACTATACACAAGTTGCTATCTAGCATTGATCAATTGTACAATTAAGGGTGGGTACCAACTTGCCAATCAAAGAATAGTTTATCAGAATTAAATTTCTCAACAAGCAGAAAATGCAATAAAGAGGGATTCTTCAACGTGGGAGCTGGGGCTATACCCAACAGGTCAGAAATTGGCACTCCTTTGGCACTGGCAATTGCTTGCCAAACATGTTCAAAACATAAAATTACATACATGACCCCACACACTGCCCCTGGATTGGCATCCATGTTAAATAAATGCATATACTTTTAGAAGCATTCACATATGTACAACAAACCTGGACAACATAATTTCCATATTGGTCTTGTGCCAACATGCAAACAGATTGCAAAATCTCATCCATCATTATACGCTGGGTTTTGGTGTCTTGGCAGTGCTCCAGCACTCTCTGTCACATAAAATTCAAATCAAATCTATGTAATAATATAGACAAACATACAAAGATGTTTGTGACAAGTAAAAACAGAGTTTACAGACCTGTATCACACGGCAACCATATGGATGAGTGGAAAGTGTCACAACTTGATCATAAAATGTTGAGACAATAAACTGTATAGCATCTTCAGGTACACATTCAATACACTTCTGAATGACATGGTTCCCATTCTGATCCCGTACACATCGCATAATATGACCATCAAGCTCTGTCACCATTTTAGTCTGCTGGTCCAGTTCAACTACTTCTATAGCCTGGTTATTATGATCAATGAGCATTAAACCTAAGAGGTTAGATTTTAACCAAGTCTAACACATCATTCTACATTTAGTCAAACATTAGTTTGCAAGTGATAGCAAAGCAAGGGCTTCAGTAAGATGCCAGGAAAAGTGATTTGGCCATGTCTTCAGCCTAGCTTATGATAAAAACAGAATTATGCAGGCACAAGGCACAACAGCAGATTATAGAAGAAACTATCTTCAGAATATACAAGACACCTTTAGAAATAGCACAGGTTCCATAAGCATGGTCATTGAGGAAGCATACCTTTTGGATCACACGACAGCCATACATTTGAAGGCTAAGGGTCAGCACATGGCCAGTTAGCTGGTCAGCTAGTTCTCTTATTTGGGATGCAGATCCATGCTCAAAAAACTGAAGACAAACAGGAAAGTTTTTATATGTAACTCATTTCTTTTCTTTTCTTTTTTGCCTTCTTTAGTGTAGGTGAGGGTGTGTGAAAAGACTTAAGCACGTGATAAGCATTAAAGGTCACAGTAGTATCAAAGGCATGACAAGTACATCATAAGAATTCAAGTTTTTCTGATGAGAAAATACCTTCTGAATCACGTAGTTACCAAAAACATCAGTCATTAGTGATAGGGCTTGGGGCATAATTTCATCAAAAACCATGTTCTTCTCTTCTGTCATTGCAGTCTCAAGTTTCTGTTGAATGAATCGGCTCCCATACTGATCAGCACTGTTCATTGAAGATGTACAAATAAAATAAGTAAAATTACAGAGGCCTAGACTACAAAGATGAAAAGGTTCAATCAGGTAACTGTATATACCTGAACTCAACAACATGACCAGCAATTTCTGAGAGTTCAAAACATCTAGTTTTATTGCTTTTGAACTCTTCCAGTAAAGAGGAAGGAAAACTTTCATCCAGGTTACTACCAGCTTCTGAGTGCCAAGATCCCATGACACCCCCAGACAGATTCCTCATTGCAGGAGAAAAAAGCATATTCCGTTCACTGTGCCTCAAAGGACCACCTGATCCAACAGATGAGTTTGGAAGAAGGGGCCCCCCTAATGGGCTTCCAGAATAGGACATGCCGAGACCAAATCCAGGGTTTCCATAGTAATTATGATTCAAGCTACCAGATTTGCCAAGGTAAGGAACACCATACTGAGACTTTTGGGAAGACATCAATGTTTCCAATTGAAGTTTTTGGAGGAGATCGTATGCATTACCAACATACTCCCTATCCAGCATGGGGTCATTGAGAGCTGCAAGCTGTGCAGCAGCATACTCATTTGATCTCAAGTACTGAAGATACAATGGGTCCACAAGAGGCAGACCTGCAGTGTGATTCCCTAGTCTACTGTGATTTTGCAGTTCTGCTGCAGTAGCCATTAAGTTTGGCCCTAAAGCACCTAGTGCTCTAGAATCTAACCCAGTTCCAGCCATTGCAGCAGGGGCAGCATTTTCAAACAAAGGTGGCAGACTCCCATTCCCAAGAGGGCTTCCTATCATGGACGGCGATGAAGGATTCACAGGATACCCACTTAAGCCATAGTTAGCATATGGGGAATTCATGTTGTCTGCATTCTGGTGGTTAGAAGGAGAACCTCCTCGACCATTCAGAGTCAGCGTCGAGGGTACTTTAAGGTTTGTGCTGGCAGGTGACTTATTTAAATATGATTGTTTCTTGACATGGTTTTGATCACCTTGCAAATTGAACAGGTGATGGCGATCATCAATTTCATGTTGTGTTCGTGACCGTGAGTGGTTCTCTTCATCAACTAGACCATTTGTTGACATCTTCAACCCAGACAAAGCAGCTATGAGCTCAGAATCATTCAAGCTTGTTGAGATACCGTTATATGAGTGTGAACCACTCACATCTCTTTTATCCATGGAATTGGTCCTACCTCCTCCAATAGGTGGAATGCGAGGACTAGGAGCTCTCGCTACAAGCTGAGGGTCAGGTGTAGTGCTTCGTGATAAGGAGGCACCTAATGCAGAAGCATAGGTATGAGAAGCTGATGCGCCAACATTTTGAACTGCAGAAATGCCCTGTTTGTTTGAACTGGAGCATAGAGCATCAATAGATGCCAAATCACCACGCAGTTGACTAAAATGAGCTTCAGAAGTTTCTACATTGTCATCAAATGCATTGCGGCTAGTGGGACGTGAAGGGTGCCTTGAGATGGGGTTTGCATGACCCATATCATCCTATATTGCAAAACTAAACCATTAATCTATCATCAAGAAAGCAAGTGAAAGACAGAAATTCAGTGAAATTTTGATCAGATACAATCAATCAAGAACAACAGGAACGGAAAAGGGAAAGTTCTTTCAAATAGAAACTAGTTTTTATAACATGAGTTAATCACCAAAACCATCATCTGCAAATTACATCAATTATGTGTTCAAATAAAAACAAAATAGGAAAGAATCTGCTGGTAGACTGTAGATATTTCACAACAATGAAGTCTTCTGTTTCATTAGGCTTGCCATAGCAATCAAGTATGCTTTAACATACAATAAAAAGTTTTTGCATGTAGACATTTATGCATGATTCAGTCAACATCCATAGGAACAGCAAAAGAGAATAACGACCCCGTCGCGTATAGTTACACACCTTTTCAGCACTACAAGTGATCAGAGAAAGCAAACAATTAGAAATCTAAAACATGTAAAGAAAGCAAAAGGATCAAATAACAGGTCCTCATTCTCAGATCAACATCAAACTAGAATACCCTAACTTTTTCTTTCTGGAAATAGAAAAGTTGTCATGGGGTGAGACCTCTGTCCCTCTCCAGTGTCACTACTCACTCCTCGACACATCAGAGTAATGCCATTGAAAAATAATAGCAATAATAACATAACTTGTTCTTCCTTTCCAGAGATAATGACAGCCACGTCTTTTTAAGCACAATAAATAGTTGGCAAACAAACAAAGCAAGAGGAGCCAAACTGGGAAGAGCCATAGCTGCCAATGAGGAGAATACTAAAAGGCATTAAATGACAGAAAACTAGATGTATTAACTCTCATTAAAAATATGAGAGTTGGCTGAAGTGGTGAAAGAGGATCAAGTATCAAAAAATTGCGATACCTCATCAAAAAATTGAATTTAACAAAACAAAATGGAGAATAAAGATCCCTGTAGCTGACTCTGCCTAGCTTGGGAATAAGATTTAACAGAGTGGAGTTCTTCTAGTCTTGCAGTAAATTATCACAAAGGAAAAAACAAATAACTGGAAATGAAAATTATGAAGAACGATGGGTATCAGTGAGTCTCAGTATAGCATACAAAGACGTCTAAACACATACAAAGTTTTACTATATAATTAATTCAGCTAATTATCAAAACAAAGTGGAGTTTTCATGCCATGCAATAGCGAACAAGAATTTTGTATAGCTATACCGAGTCAACTTTGGGCAACATAAATCCACACAAAAAGAATGATGGTATCAACAAATATTACACTCAATACCACAGAATATCTTTATCAGATAACGAAAAATACAGTACCAACAATCAATCTTCCTAATACCAACACAAACCCAGACAATAAACAAAAAAATTCGTAGCCTTACCTGAATGATCTCCGCGATACTCTTTTGCCTACTCCCTAACCCCAAACCTGGCAATCCAATAAGCCCATCTCCTCCCCACTCCACTCCATTTCCATTCCCATTCTCCTCCTGCCCTCCTCCGAACCCTGGCTGCACTGCAAAAAGTGACCTTTGCCCTTCATTATCACCACCTCTACTTCCCTTACTTCTATCCCCAACCACGGAATTAGAACCACCACTACTACCATGTAATCTCTGTGCAAATCTCCAATCCTCCTTTGACAATAATGGAGGGGGCAATCTTGGATTCAAGTTCACATTAGAATAATAATAATTAACATAAGCTGGATCAGACCTAAAGTCCTCTTCGCTCAAAAACTCACCTTTATTGCTCTTTTTGATACCAGGAATCCCAGTACCATCAAACAAGCCTCCAATAGAGCTTAAAGACCCTTCTACAGTAGGCGGTGCTGACCCACTTCGATAAATATTGAGTTCTTTCTCTCTTTCACTTGCTGCCTCTTGTTGTAGCCTTTGCTCTCTAATTAGCTTGTTCAACTCCTCGTTTTTGAGCATTGATCGCTTTGAGATGTCAGGCAAAACCTTTGAATATATGTCTGTGATCATTAGATATAAGTGTAAAGATTAAAATTTCGAGCTAAATTTTAGTTAAAAAGTGATAAAACAAAACCGGGTTTTGTTTATTAGATTCAAATAAGTAGGTATGTTGATCAAAACCAAGAACCCATGTAACCCAGAAGTTAAAACTTCAGAAAGAAAATGAAAGCAGAATCTTTGATTTCGTGTTAAACAGTGGATTTGTGGCAAAGATTGGGACTTCGATTATAAACACGGAGATCAGAGTGGTAGTTAAAAGTGTTGCAGGTGATCAATGAAGATGGTGGCTTCAGCCATGTTTTTCTGATAGAAGGTAGAGAGAGGGGGGGAGGGAGCAGAGTGAAGTGAGGAAAGAGGAGAGTGATAAGCACTAACGGTGGACAGATCTGAGCCGTTGGATTTGTCAATTGAAGGCAGGGATTGATTGTACCCGGATTTGTTCTCACAATAAGGGTCTTTAGGGTTTTATTTCTTATGATTTAATGCCCAATTACTGATTTTTCTTTCTTTCTTTTTTTTTCTTTCTTACCGGTATCTTTGGTTTGTTTGGTAATAACGACAATAAAGTCACGTTTGTTTTCTCATCTTGATACAGTGGGTATTAGGCTCCTAGCTTCCTCTGTTTTTTTTTCTTGCTTTTCTTAGGGTATAATTGCGAAAAGGCTCCTGGCTCCTGTCACTCTTGGGATCTCTCTCTAGCTATTGGTCAAATAGTTGCGTTGCGTTGCGTTGCCAAAATTGAAACTTTTTTTCTTATATCTTATTTTAGGATTTGTTTATTATTATTATAGTAATTATTTTTTAAAATATTTTTATTTAAAATTATATTGAAATAATATTTTTTAAATTTTTAAAAATTTATTTTTAATGTCAATATATTAAAATAATTTTAAAAAATAATAATAATATTTTTTCCAAAAATATTTTTAAATAAGCAAACGAATGTTGTAATCCATAAATACAATTCTAAGCACAGGACATTTATTTAAAGAGGAAAAAAAAAAAACAGGGAGAGGAAAAGGAGCTAACTTTTACGACAATTATAGAAATAAAATTCCTTTTTATCCATTATCAATCATGTGTCAGAGATAATGTACCAACATATTGTCCTATTTTAATGATTTAGTTTGGTGCTAGGTAATTGATTAGTGCTTCCTTTCAGATTGGACAAAATATATTTTTTAAAAATATATACGTAAGTGTTTCTAATATAATTTTTATTTACACATCAAATTTTGATTAGAAACTCAAAATATAATGTATATAAATTAAATTTTAAAAAAAATATCAAGACAATGATATTTTAAATTAATTAGAGTCAATCTAAACTAATTTATTAAATTCACAACTCAAATCATTGACCCCATCAAACTTAATAAAATAGTTTTAAAATAGTTTTTATTTAGTTATATAATAATAAAACTATTTGTTATTACCAAAGCAACAAGATAAGATTTTTAAAAATAGATGGGTTTGGAAAAAAAAATTGTTAATTTAATAAAACGATTTTATACTCTTATTCAAAAATAATACAATGTATAAATAGAGTGGTATTTAATGAGATAATATCTAAAATATATTTTTATTTAATTTGAAAATTCAAGGAATTAATGTATCTATAATAATTTAAATTAAGGAAAAAATCAGAAACAGACACCTATCTGTTTTGTTGATGTGGTCGTCAATCCCTAAATATAGAGTAGTTGACCCCCACACGTCCAACCTAACCCCAAGGACACAAAAGTAATTCACTGTAATAAAAAAAAATGGCATTCGTTGTAATTGTTCAAGCCCTCAAGCCTTGATATCATAGCCGTACCCTCCCCCGGTGTATTTTCATCTAGAAAGCTCGACA
>Ga0307515_10002879_pt1 | contig 36595 bp, 27 predicted proteins | sample 17_EM_MG_FD_194513 | JGI IMG/M metagenome (GOLD analysis project Ga0307515, IMG submission 194513) | Populus trichocarpa ectomycorrhiza microbial communities from riparian zone in the Pacific Northwest, United States - 17_EM | ecosystem: Host-associated > Plants > Roots > Unclassified | place... | reverse complement strand
TCATAAGAAACCAAAAAAAAAAAAAAAAAACACTGTATCAAACACCTCCTAGGCTCCTAGTCTCCATTTAGTTCAAGGTGCTTGTCGACATTTAAAACGCTATCTCATAGTGTTCGGTAAGCTTTATTTATGTCGGTAAACTAAAATTTCTTTGTGGAGCATGCCCGAGCGCTCCATCAATCGGCAAAAGCGAAAGAACTCCATTTTCCGAGTCTTCATGCTTCTATATGCAATATCTTCATCATATATGCTAAAGTGATTTTTTCAATTATATCAAATACATGTACAATATCTAATATATGCATTTTAAATTGTTTTCAATGCAAATTTATTTTAAAAATAATAAATTCGAATGATATATCCCTCCTAAACTCTTTGTTGTGATGATGCAGTAGCTCTTTTTGCAAAGAAACTAAGCAAACATAGAATTTTGCAAGATTCGGAAACTCTTACCATCCTTTAGACATCAAAAAGGTAGGTAGCATAAGAATATTAATTAGTACAATACATAGAAGCAAGAACCGAAGAATAAATTACTAGTTTTGTCGGTCCTTTTTTTATTTTCTAAAATTAATTAAGTGTCCTAATCTGTGATCTTCTTTCCCACGGAAAAGGATCGAATGATTAACAACATAGGAAAGCAAATAATGACATGAAAAACAGCTGTGGATTTGTGATAAATAACAGGATACCACTAACCAAGAAAAGAAATGAGAAAAGAGGAAGAGAAGGTACAAGAGGAGCGAGAAATGAACAAAGGCAAATTCTACAATATTTATATCAATGGGGGCTGGTATGCCGCGGTAATGATGGTGATTTGAGAGTGTTTGAAGAGGTGGGACATGGGTTCCTTCTCTTTTCCTATGCTTTATTATTGCCCCATGCATGTTTCTGCTTACCTTACTCTCCTTTTGCTTTGTTGCTCTCCCCTTCTTTTGGCTTTGAAGAAAACCTGCACTTCACATGCATGCTTGCCTCTGATTATGAAAAGTAATGCCTCTTGGCTTCAGATTTTTCTAGTTCCATATAAAGCTGAAAGACAAATGTTTGCGAGATGAAACATTGTCTGTCCTGATTAAACATGCATTGCATTAGATCATTGGCCGACTCTTATGTTCTAATTCTTCTGTATAGGGAAAAACAGCAAATGGAAATTAAGCAAAGTGGTATCTTAGTATAAAGATCTTCAGGACCATGTATAGACCTTTAGTCGCTAATAATGACCTAATCCTTGTTTATTTACGTAAGGCTAAAACGAGAGGATGGGGGATATAATTGTGACTTAGATGCACGTGCCAGGATATCATCATATGAGCAGGGCCCCTGTCCACATAGATTCGAAATACGCATTGCACATTGCGTGCTGCTTACTAAATATTAAAGGACGGGGATGATCAACTGCCGGCTCCAAAAGATGACGGTGAGTAGGCACTGTGCTGTAAACTTAAAGGTAAACAATCTCACTTCTTATATCATGTCCGGCAGGCTAATAATTTGAAGTTCCGAGCTGCTACTGTTTCATAACACAACTTTCTCAGAGAAGTCATCTTGGGTAACACTCTCTCTTGCCGGCAGCCTTTTCATGGCAATAAGCAAATTGAAACTTTTCACTTCCTCTCAATTGCCCGCGTGCTAAATCACAAGCTATCAACTAGCACGGCTTTAGGAACTGAGAATTTCCAAAGATGTACATTTTCATTATCCAATAAACTCTCTCATGAAAGAAGGAAACCTTAACTTGGTAACCTGATGGTATAATCAATGAAATTACCATCTACTTTGGAGTTGACTTTAGGAACTTGCTAGATGGGGCAGGCGACAGATTTAACCTAAATCAATATATATTTTGGTGAATGCCATATTTTGTGCTTTGGACATCTATCCCATTAAAAAAAACAAAGAATTTGTGATTGCAAAACAGGAATGCAAAATAATATTAGGTATCCCACAGAACCTAAAGAAAAAGAGAGAAGGCTATCTGACCACCTTTGTTATATATCTAGCTCAAAAAGAACATTGTATACCTCATCAGATGCTCTGCGAGACATAAGAAGCTCCATCCTGGCATGTGGATTCGTTTCTCAATCCTTGCTTTCACAAATCCCAAATTCCTTTTCCCCTTCGGCCGATGGTTTCACAGAAGCTGCTGGAGCCCAGTGCGTCCTAGCATTCTTATCATCTCCTTTGCATCTCTAAGAGCTGAAACCTTCAACTGACTACAACGGAACAACTTTCCTAGAACTCCATATGATTCCTAGTGTTGTCGTTATTCAGTGGTCTGTATAACAACTTTTGTACCCGAGGTATCATTCAACATAACAAACAAACAATCACACTAGAGATAAAGTATCGGGTAAAAAAAGTCAGGTCAAAAGTCTACCGAGAATTCAACACAAGTAATTATTATCAATATATCTACAATCATGCACAAGGGGAGAAATTACAAAAATTAATTATGAGAAAATTGGGATCCGTATCAACTAGTTGTCAAATAATACACATCCACCACCTAACTTTCACAACCCAAACCAATGTAAGATCCATTCCGCAAACCGTCACGCTTGTGGGTGTCAGTAAAAACCCTATCCCACACTTCTTTTCTCATTTCCAGGATGTAAACCGATGCACCATCTATATCACACTCCTCAAATCTCCAAAAACAAATGATTACAAAAGACTTGTGCTTCCAAAGGGATTATTAGTCTCAGGATGGGCAGGAAATGCCCCAAACCCTGTTGTATCACCAAAAGGATTTGCATGGCTCGTCATCACATGTTGCTGCTGTGGCTGTGGGTAGGGAGGTTGATATGGACTGAAAGGATTGTGCGGCTGTTGAGCCATTGCTGCCATTTGGACCGAAGGAGGAGGAGCAATGCTGTTTGACAAAGCAAATGGATCTTGTACCTCAAATGGATTAGGGGCTGGTGCTCCATAAACAGGCTGCTGGGCAGCTCGATATGCTCCTTCATGGTATAAACTGTCCAGAGTGAGCGAGTCCAAGCCACCAGCCTGACATTCATAAAAAATAGAACACGATAGTTGAAGAGAATAACCAGTCAATATGCTTGCTATTCTTAAAACAATTTCAATCATATGCACAGATATTGTCAATAACTGAAACAAAAATACCAAGCAAAGTTCCGAAAGTGTCAAGGCTCAGAGCTTCAGTTCCTCGAGATTTAAGATCATTTTATAAACAAGGCAGACTTGAAACAATCTGTCTGAAACACATTACATTATGCAAAACAACCCCAGCAAATACAAAAAAGCCTATTTGTCTGCACAAACATTTACACTCAAACAACATGGGAACGCATGCAGCATGTCTAAGTAGCTCCTTAAGCATGGAAAATAAAGCCTTCAAACTCCTTGGCTCCTCAATTACTAACTGATGAAAACTTAATAGAAACTGAAAGAAAAGGGTATGCAGAGAAGCAATCATTTTCTACCTATCTGGTCTAAAATATTTTTCCTCGTCAATGCTGAATTATAATGGTTTTTTGCAACATTAACATTGTCGACATGCCTACCAGAACATCAACAGAAATAATTATATCACCATGCATTCTCATGATGGCTAACCAACAAAGAGAAAAGACCATGGACAATACATGTATGTATGTATGGAAACGAAAAAGAAAGAAAGAAAGAAAAGAAGGCCTACCAATTGCCTCTCATTAGTGGCAGAAATATTGCTGCTTGGAGTGGTGACCAGGGCAAGTTCCCATCCAGTAGGATCAAAATCTTTTGCTTGACCAGCAGCAGAATTGAATGTGGGTGCAGCATCTGTTAGATTAGGAGTTGCATATCCCAGGTTAACATATGCAAGCAAGCAAGCCACCAGGAATCATAGAAGTTGCTCAAATGAAAGAGATCAGAAGAAAAAAAAGGGAACAAGTTTGGTTACTTGATTCAGATGGAATTATAGCCAGAGCCAAAGCATTGCTTTCCTCAATGGAAGATGCATCGGGAGCTGCATAATTCAATCCCTAAAAAACACCAAAAAGGGAGAAAGGTGGTGTTAAAAAAAATGGAAGAAATAGGGTTAGTTCTCAGAAATTATCAATCAACATAAAGTTGACTGACAACTAAGAGATTACCAGCAAATCTCCAGTGTCTACGCTGTTCTGAGGAGGGGTTGTAGAAGCAGGAGGAGCAATCTCAACATTGGAGACAGCAACATCATCTGAAGGGGGTGGCTCAGGTTCATCACCGGATGATTTGGCATCTTCTGAAGGACCTTCTTCTGGTCTGTAGGTCAATTGAAGCTGTTTGAAATGACCGCATATTAGTCCTATAACATTTAACCTCTAACAATGATATCCCTTATCAAGGAAGAATGAGCTCACATGCACACATCGCACGAGAAAGAGACCAGATAGCATAACTGAATATGCAGCACTGTACATCCTTTTCTTCTACTTAGCCAAGTTGAGAGCTATTTTCTTAATTAGCCAAGCAAGAACCATAATTCCATTTTGCAGCAACATCCTTGCTATGGCCACATGACTCATTCATTTCCTCCCTATTTTGGCTCTTATAAAACCTCCAAAGAGATTTGAATCATGTATAGTGGGTGATGTAATCGGGCTTCCATTTCAAACAACCAAATCAATTACAGTGTGTTTCTCTCATCTTACCTCCACTGACATTCATTCCAGGAATTCACATTTTTTTTCAATAAAATCTTTTTTTTTTCTATCATGGCAGGTGCAGCTCATCCAATCATGACATTTTATCTTCAGCCGTGCTTTCTTTATGAAATGTTCTTTAAGCCCAGCATTCAAATCCCATACTGAATAACAGGGCCTAGTATGACAGCTATTCCAACAAAATTCCATTTCACCATAATTGGCATGGACTGATCCATTGCAATCTAGAGGCACTCGTCCAACTGATTATCAAATTATAATTCCGGCTACAACATAGTATTAAATATCTTGCTCTTTGTGGGTAATCAATTCTGTGCACAATAAATGATCAAACCTTAGTATCTCTAAGACCTCTTTTCCAACATCAAATCCTCTCTCTATTTTCATGATTGGCTGAAATCTAGTCCACATACTCATCAAACTTGACCCATTATCCCACCTGACATTCTAACAAAAGAAGAGGCAACGGATTGACAGCCAAAAATCCTGGGCTTCTGAAGGCTAATCAAATATTAAACCAGTAACAATATAACAAAAAAGACATTTGATATGAGGAACAAATCATAAATTGAAAATGCATTGGACATTCTTGTGTAGTAATGGCACTGACCAATGGCTCGTTTGGAACGGAAACAACTCTCGGTGCCTCTCTTATGTACTCTTCCATGGTTGTAAGAAAGGATTGTGGAGGCTGAAAAAGGTCGGGACAATAAAGTCATAAACTAATGCTATTGGAAGGATGAAATAACTAAACCAGTGAAAACTCTAAACCTGCTTCATAGCATCAAATACCTCTCTCAAAACAGGAAACTGGAAATTCCTAGCAAGTTCCAATCCTTTGCATAGTTCATAGAAATCAGAAAGGTTACCAGCCTGCGGGAATAAACAATTTTTTTTCAGCAAAACACCATGTCTAGCAAAAAAACTTTTTAGTTGTGGAGACTTCAGTCCTAAAATGAATGTTACGTATTAATGAAAATTTTAGGAGTTGATAAAATGAAATAATTGATGGACAACATGACCTGTTGGCCGGCTCGTTTGTAGATATCAAGGGCTGCAATAGCTTCGTGTCTTGGCATCTCAAAAAACTGCAAAAAAATGAAAGATTTAATAACAAATGCAGACAAAACCAAATGCTTGCACAGTGATGAAAACTAAGAGCAATAGATTGCCTTATCCACAAGATTGATGATCCCATCATTAACAGAACAGTATATTTTAAAGCTCTCCTTCAATACCTGAAAATTGCATGTAGCAAAAAGGTCAGCAACCACTTCATAATACAAGAAGAGGAGGCATAAATGAAACCTGTATCTTCCGCAATTTAAATCTATCCTTTTGTCACTCAGTTGGCAGGTTAAAGGACATGGCCATATTAAGTGTGAAAACTCATGTAGAATTGCTGCAGTTTAATAGGTGGATGTAAATAGGAGTTTTTAAAGTAGCAATTAAGTAGATAAGGGGAGTAATTGATCTAGTGACTTTTGTGCAGAGGCAAGCCAGAAAAAGAAGAATCGGATAGAACTACACTGAATTTTCCGCAATTCTTTTCTTGCTATACGATACTTCAGAATAACTTGTGAACTTCATAAACCCAAAGCAATTAACGCAGTATAAATACAGAAAAGGCAAAATGGAAAATACAGAAACAAAATTCTTGTGCAAGACAAGAATTACAGCAGAGAGAGGCAGGCTTACCAGAGCCAGAGCATACTGTATAATATAATTTCCAACTGCTGCACCTTCTGGCTGTAAAAGAAATTTATATCAATTTTTGTTCTACTTAACATTGCAGAGTGTTCAAATAACAATTTACCAATGGATAGAAGAAGTTCCATACCCGACAGCCAACAAGACGATACAACAGCTGCTGTAAGGCAGGCAACTGTTCCAACAGTTCTTCACTGTCCAAGTCCCTAGTCCGGCTGTGGCCCTGCTTAAAATAGGCAAAAACCAATTAAAGGCAACATTAAATATCAATGAAAGCCAGTCTCACCCAAATATTTCAGCAAGTCAATAACCAAATCAACAAGATTCCACATCAGCTTTAATAATTTGCTCCTGCTTGCATATTCTTGTGGATAAAATGTGAGTTTAGTGAAAGAAATTCAAAAAAACACCAAAGCCAACAAAATAAAAGGAAAAAGAAAAACAAGCTTCCATTTATGGACTCCCTAGCTGTTAATCAATCACAATCAATTTTAAAAATATAAAGCCATCCAATCAGAAACCAAGCCACAATAGGGCAAGTTCAAAAGACCCTTTGTGAAGGCCTGCTGATCTTGATCATAATGCAATGCCACTTTTTGACTAAATCACATCCTCAAGTCTCATCAAATGATTCCTAAGCAAATAATGTGCAGGAGTTATTTTGCAACCAAAGGAACCACAAATCTGGTGTTTCCAAGATTACAAAATACAAAAGATCCGACTGGTCGGGACAACCATGTCCTAAACCTTCACTGGCTTCTTCTGTTCAGGTCTTCTAAGCTTGGTCTTTCTAGAACCTTGTACTCTGAAATTTCAGGCAGAATGCATCCTTTTATTTTCTCATAATTATGAGTTTGTTAAGACCTTTTGATTAGGAGTATTAGGGCTTCTTCGGTATTGTTGTACCGAACTGTCTTGTGCTATGTCGTGCTGCATTGTCTCTAGACTGGACATGGTCCAAATTTCAATGAAAATCACCACATGTTATATCACAATAAAAGCCAAAATTGTGGAAGGTTCAAGGCAAAAGAAAACGCTTGCACCCTCCATGAAAAAAAGCTGTGTGGGCATTTAACCATTTGATCAGTCCATGTAGTAGTGATTGACATTTCATAAGGAGTCTCCTATTACTGTAGTGCTTTGAGGGCTTTAGACATGGCAATTCTTTCGAGGATCTTGAAAGATATTATTATTTTTCATCAAAATAACCAAAAAGAGTATTTTAAGAAAGGTAAGACTAAAAGATCATGGAGGAATCAACAAATACCGAGGGAAAATTACAATCAGCTCCGTCCTTGCAGCACTACTGCACAGACTTAGCAGTTCTTTGTTCCAAAAAAAAAAAAAAACAGAGAGAGAGAGAGAGAGAGAGGAAGAAAGAGTATGACATTTGCAATTACGCACGCATTTTAATGAGATTGCAACTCTTTTTAAAGTAACAAAAAAATACTAAAAGATGCTGAATAGGGAAAGAGAGAAATTAATAGATGATAATACTTTCAATAACTAGAGAATCTTGCTGTCTTCTATGTTCTGATATTTCCTCCTTTTATTAGAAAAATAAGAATTGCTAATCCTGGGACATACCTTATCCTGTCCTTGGCCAGGTCTTGGAAGACGCTCTGCTTCAATGTCATACTTCAGAATTTTGAAGCACTCAAGCCGTTCCTCCAAAAAAAGTGCATATGTACGCACCCAAGCAGAGCAATCCCAAGCTGAAGAAGAAGAAATATAATGAAAAAATAGAACTATAAAGGTACTCAGTTCATGAAGAGCAGTTAGAGGCCACTGCTTGTGGCCCGAGAGAGAGATAGAGAGAGCAGTATCAAGTTACCAATAGGACTTGAATCATCCTTGAAATTAGAAAGTTGGAGGATGTGTCCTCTCTGGGAGAAATTCAGAAGTTCTTCTCTGAAAGTAGGATCGCCCTCTCTTAATAATCTATGGATCACAATCAGTATTTTCAAAGCTACCTGTTAAAAATGCAGCAGCAGTAAAAAGCATGATACGAGCATCTTCACCGGAAAAAAAAAAGGGGTGGGGGGGTAACAACAAATTCTAAACAATCAATTCCAAGAACTTCACATAAAGTACTCAAACAAAGGTGTATATATCAGCGAGAAACATATGAACCACGTCGAATAAAATTGAACTTTGCAACAGCAAAAACTTTCAGCATCAAAGTTAGATAAGTGCACCAAGAAAAAACTGGAAATTATGTTGCATGGGATACAACAGTACATATAACATGAGAATCTGAAAACAATATAGTTAGGTAGCTTTGTGAAACCCAGAAAACACCAAAGAAAATGAAAGCAAAAAATGCAAACAAATTACAAATATCAAAACACAAGGGTAAATGCATGGTGAACTTCTATGAATTTGATAGTTGAGTGCTGTCAAGCTGATACAGTATAATACCTACGAAATTTTACTGCCAATAAAGAAATGGTAATGCCACTTACCCTGTGTAAATTACAGCATGTATGAAGAGAACAGCGACCTAAACTAATAGTTTCTTATTAGAAAAATAGTAGCTTTAAACAACTCCACGAAAAAAAACGTTGTAGCATTGGATTGACAAATGCACATATCGATCAAGCCAAACCCCAATTCATGAAATTTTTTTTTAAAAAAATGAATTAAATCAACGAATGAATTAAGTCGAGATCTATACCGTCCAACTATGAGTTTTGGCCAATCGGCGGGAAAGAGCATGAATGCAATAAGCAACATCAGCTCGAGGCCGAATCGTTGACGTGGCAACCAAGATTTCTGTAACAAACAAATCATTAAAAAAAATAACTATCTGGAAAAAACACAAAACTGGAAGAGCCCCTTAAATTAAAATCGAAGAGAGAGAGAGAAAGAAAGAGTACTAACTTCTAAGATGGCGCTCTTTTGGAGGACACTCGACGTGGTTAGTTGCTTTGACTACGGCCACATCCAAATCCTATTTTTTTTAAAAAAATAAAATCCATCAATCAATCTAAAAATAGAGAAAGAGAGAGAAATTCGATTAGATTTATAATAAAAAGGAAGAGAAGGAGAGACGGACCGCATAATCACTATTGACATGAGCAAGACCGACTTTGGTGGAGTCTTTGAGAGCGCCATAGGCTTTTCGCCATGTCTGAAGTGTACCCATTATCTTCGCTTACTTATTTTAATTTAAAATAGATATCGATCAGATCTCCTTCCCTCTCTGTATCCAATCTAGCAATGATATAGGGACGTGGTGATCATGCCCTATTTCTCTCTTCTCCTTTTTATTTTCTGGGAGGGAAGGGAGGGGAGAGAGAGAGAGAGAGAGAGAGTTTGTGGGTGGAATTGATCAACGAGAGATTGGAGAGAGGTAACAGAGGATGGATGTGCTGGTTTTTTTCATTTCTGTTTTTTTTGGGTTTGATAAATTAATTATTATTAATAAAAATATTTCGGGTCTGACTAAACTAAATATTCATACTTTCTTGGCTGTAAGTTTTCCAACCAGTGGCTGGTTGGCTCTTGGCGGGCCCCCTCGCACGGTGCGCCATCATAATTGTTTAGTATTTCTTACTCTTAACTCTGCAAAAACGTTTTCTCCGAATAGGTACCTAAATTTTGAAAGTTCTCAATCAAGTCCCTCCAGTAAAAAGATAAGACTACAAATAGTATCATTTTTCCAGCATCAATTACGCAATCACTTTCGTTCCTGAAATATAAATTATTTATTACTTATACGAAGATTTTATATTTTATAGCTTATAAGTTTACAAATTAATTATTATACAAAACCTTAACATAAATTGGGTTCGAGAAATTTTATAATGCTAAAAAAATAATTAGTGATATTTTATTAATTATTTTTTATGTCTATTTTTTAAAAAATAGATACGAAAATTCTAAGTAGACATAGTTTTATATTTTTTATAATTCATGGGTTTTTTTTCTTCTTATGTTAAAATATCACTAATTACTCCTAAAATACCATAAAATTTTCCATTCCCGTGCGTGCTCCATAATGAAAAAAAAATGTAATGAGAATGGCATAAACTTAGAGATTGTTCAACGTATAGCAGAAAATAATAACCAATGGCCGATTTATACATAAAAACGTTAGACTGCACAACAGTGAGTTTTCCGTAAGCATTCTTGAACCCAGAGAGTAAAGACCTGTCTGAAAAGAACTCTGGACTCAAGAACTAGATCGAGTGTTGATAAATAATGGGGGGAGGAGGGCATTTGAGGTGTTTCGCTAGAGCGCACAGTTTCAGTATACTTTTCAATATTTGATTAATTCTTGTTTGAAACAATCCATGAATGATAAAACTACAGTGAAGGACTTGTGGCTTGTGTGACAGGGAAAGAACAAGTTCCACTGTTGATCGCAGTTCTGTCCCCACATAACATCTCTCTCCTTCTTCTCTTGTCAATGCCCAAATGAAAGGGTCAGCTGAATGGATGGATCAGATCGTTTTCCAAGCGACAAGCTTTAAACAACAACAACAACTGAGATCAATCTCACTTTTAATTTCACGTGACGATGGAGAAAAGAAACAGGAAGAGCAGAATTTGCTAGAAAAACTCTTCCATTAACAAGGAGCATGAGTAGTGAAACTCTTATCTTCACTTTGTATGGTAGTCAATGCATTTAGTGCAAAAGAAGAAAGAAAGAACCAAAAAGAAAACCTTTACAAGAGTAAAGCACCTTTGTATCTAAAAGCAAATTAATGGAGGGAGAAAATACTGCTGAGTGGTTAATTTGACCTAATGATATTGTGAGGATGTTGGGGGAGTGCGGTAGTAATCGAACCCAACTAATATCGGTGATATTAAGATTTTCATCTGTGCCTGTGAAGGGTCAACTTTTCGGGCGATCAAGGGGTCAACTTTTCGGGCCTTTATGGGGCGGCGTTTGTTCATATCCTCCATTTAAAGCAGTCGTTGTTTATTTGGCAGGAGATTCTGTTTCTTCCCTTATAAATTTAAACATAATTAGTGTCTTTTTCTTTCTGTACAGATAACCTAGTAATTGTGTTTTCGTCTGTATTTTTTTTTTTTTACTAATTAAACTCTCTCGAGTGCTTTTTCACAGAGGTTTTACATCCCCATATGGTATCATAAAAGCACTTTACAAAAACAATTTTGATAGTTTAAAATTTGATGAGAGAACTGGATATTCTATCTTCATATTATCATATATATCCCATGTATCATGTATGTACGTAAATTTGGCACTCCACTTTGTTTTTTTGTTGATATCAATAGCAAAAACTTTATCAAAAGCGAAAAAAATATATCAATAGCAAATAATTTTTTTGGCTTAAATGTCTCTGAAAGTAATTCCAATCATCTTGATATGAAAGCCAATCATTTTTTAATCATTAAATAATCAATTGCTTCTTAATAATTAGATTTCTTTTCAATGTAGAGTTAATTATTTTGTTAAAAAACATTAATTAGTCATGACATCTATCGTTTTTTACCCGGATAAATTAATCTCAGATGCAATAAAAAATCACGTTTATGATCAAGTTCAATCACCATTTATAACAGAGATTTTGTGGAAAAAAAAATTTAAAAGTAATTATGTGTAAAGCTTCCAATTAATATTAATTCAATTAATTTTTAAATGAAAAGAAATTTAAAAAATACTTATAATTTAATACCAAACATGCTCAAATAAGCCAAATTCAAAGGCAAAGGGAGCATTTTTCTTTCTAAGAGCATCTTTAAGAGGAGTTCTTTTAAAAAAAAGTTAAAAGGAAAAGATAAAAAAAAATTAGCTTCCATCCTTTATTTTTATAACTCCAAAAAATTGTATCGGAGAACCAAAATAATATTTCTAATTTGAAGAGTATATGTTGATGAAAATAATTAAAAGTTTGTTTAATATATTTTTATAAAAAAAGAGATTTTGATTGAAGTTATATTAGTTAGTTATTATTAATAAATAGTTTTATCAATATCAAATATATAAAAATACAATTGGCTTGTTTAAATAATTTTTTTTCATTAAAGTAGATATATGAAAAAATGTTATATTTAAACTATTTAAAAAATTATAATATCAGTTTAGCTCTTGTAAATAACTTATCCGCTTGGAGATATTCTAAGAAGATTGGTGTACTGTTTGATATTACGGTCCATCATGTTTTGGAAATTTTTTTAATTTTTTAGTATTAAATTAATATTTTTTTTAGTGTTCTATTTTATTATTTTGTTGATGTGCTGATATTAAAATTAATAATAAAATATTATTTTAATATATTAAAAAAAAAACTTAAAAAACAGCCTTGATAGCCAAGAGTGTGTTTTCTTTTGGTAAACAGAAGTTGCAATCTCAGTAGGTATTACTACCCAGTCACTGATATCTTAAATATTTTGATGACAGGAATTGCAAGATAAATTAAGACCAAGTAGCTAACATGTCCTTGGTTTCTTCCAGCTTGCAACAAACATGCAGCATAAAGCTATTTGCAGATACAATTCACCTGTCCAAACTCATTCTGGCACTCTACATTATGGAATTTCAATGGCTTGATGCACCTGCTTACCTGCAGGTTAGCCTTTAATTTGAGCCTTCCACATTTAAATTGATATCTATACTGGCAGGAAAAGCTGGAAGGTTTGTGCACAACTCGGTAAAACTCTCAAACTAACATTGCAAGCACAGTGATCTCAACTGATATTGTTACATGAGCAGATCATCAAGAAATTGTGAGCTGAAAGGTAGCTTTATAACTCCAGAAGCCACAAAGACCATAAAAATATAAAGTGGTATAGCCCACTTAAAAGAGAACATTAAAATCCTTTTACCTGCAAAAGAATAACACTCAGCATCAGGCCAATCACATTAAGTTTTTGATTCAGTAGCAAATAGAAGGCAGATTCTTGGCTTCTAGTGAACTAGAGTAAAAACAAAAATACAGAGATTTGTTTCCCAGGCAAACTGTCATATGCTGCAAGATTACATGAAATAGAAAGAACAGTTTATCTCAACTCAATATGTTATGCTTGTCATATAACTAATTTTTTTCGATCGACTCCATTGTTTATAGAATCAGATGCAAGTGAAACACTGGGTGTCTTTATCAAGGAAAGCACTCCAGTTAAATCCCAAAAGAGTTGAAAAGGAAATGGAAGGTTGAAAACAGAAACAGAAGCTGATGAATCTAGCTAAAAGTTGATCAGACCAGGTCCAGTGATCATACAGTTTGAGAGATACAACTATCCGCAAGCAACGAAAATAAAGCCCAGGTGACAACACCCATTTACATCAAACCGTACTACATTGTTCAACTGGCAAGCTCAAACTTTCAGCTGGTGATAATCTCTTCAGCTTATAAGGTGTCAGGAGTGATTTTGTTGGTTGAAGCCAACGTACAAAATGAGTACATAAATGACAAACTAATTACTAGACATGATATTCTATCGTGTCTCTAACAGCAGAATAGTGTAAAAGAAGTAATTTTGCAGACTTGAAATAAGCCCAACACGATTTCATTTTTGGAAGCTAATCCATTACGGGTAACGAAGGTATCCGGAGTTATTTGAGCATCCAAGCAAACCATTCCATGGGTATTTGCATCCCTTCCAGTCCAACAAGACACCAATATTGATCATTCAATTTCAGGGTGGCCAAGAAAAAAGGTTGTTGTGTGATGTGATTCAAAGTCTTGCTAAGTAGCCTCAAAATATTTGGTATGCTGTGAAACTGTCAAAATCTGGAGGAATAGTTACTTCTTAATTAATTTCAATTATATGAAACATAGGATAGCCAATTGGTTCAATTCCAGATAAAACAAATTAACAGGGAAAACAACTATCAACCCTCTCTCAATCTGCAAACACATGAATTTCTTCTGATTGCCATCTGATCACTAGCAAATTATATCCCGTTTGTTGCTTGAAGTGTTCAGGCCTTAAGTTATCTTGATCGAGAATCACATATAGAGAACTCATAGAAGGATAAGGTTCCCTCATTTCTTAGACCATAAAATATTAGAAAGAAAATTAAATGTAACAAGAAAAGAAGTACCATTGGAACGAAATCCTCCTTCAGTTTTGGTGGTAACCCACTCTCCAGTCTCTCGGAGCTTCTTCTCCACTGGTCCCTCCTCCATAAATCCAGACATCTTCTTCTTCTTTTTCTTCTCCTTCTTCTCTTGGTCACTTATTACCATAAACATAAGAAATGGAAACACGAAAGCAGTAAACCCATCAATATATGTCATCCATAGAAAGAAGAAAGTAAAGAGACACTAGTGTTGAGAAGGGAACATACATGGGTTTCTCATAGTCACGATAACTGCCAGCACCAACGACACGTTCAATATTCATAAGATTGAGCTGTTGTTGTAGCCTGTCTTGGACACTTTTCTTTCTTGGTAGTGGTAGAGTAGTGGTGCTTTTGGTTCTGGTACTTCTTGTTGTCGTGGGAACTGGAACTGGAAGTGAAGGAGGCTTAGGATCAGTGTTGGATTGTGGGGATGGAGAGTTTGTGTTTCTGGGAAGAGAAGCAAATACTACAAGTGTTTTGGTTATGGAGTGGCAGGATAAGCAAGCCATGCCCCTGATATTTTTGTGTCTCTGTTTGTTCCTCAGTGTCTGACTCTGTTAGAGATAAACAAAATTTTCTAAATTAAATTTATAGTTATTTTATGTCACACTCAATGTTTCTTTAATATGTTCAGTAATTTATGCATATATTATAAATATATCATTTTATTTATTTGTTTCTCTTGTTCGTAATTTTCTTTAATTTATTTAAACTTTAAAAATAGGTCCTTGTTGAGCCTGGGACTGGCAGGGAAGTGGGCTTATCTTTTTTTTTTTTCGCTGCAGTGGAAATATCTTTCCAAATGCAGACATCTCTTATCCGGATTAGAAACAAAATGCTGAAGTAACAAAAGTAGAGCGGCAAAATGGGAGGATAAGGAAATCAAGTTAAACTGCACTACGAATAGAGGCCTGGTATCACCAAAGCTTAACAAGATCCATCGAAGAAATGTCATCTTTGTAGATTCATAAATTTCATTAGGTGATTCTACAAAGGGGGTAAAATTTTATCAAGAGTCATATACGCATTCAATTCTTTGCTACTGTCTCCCGGTAACTATGGACTTCAGATTTTTGTCTAATCATGTAGGCAAGTTCCTCAGCAAACGCAAAGCTCGTTTCCATTGTGACCTTTCTGACAGTATAATTCTTCTTAAGGGTGGCACTGCCCCAGCAGCTATAATTGCAGCATGATTTTCGCTGTCCATGCTCAGATTATATAGTATGGATAAGGCTGCTTCGACGGCCTTCTCACTTCCTCCCTCTATTAGTTTCACCAATGGAAATATTCCTCCTTCAGAAGCAACAGTTCGAGTGGCATCTACCATTCCCTCGGAAATTATCCTGTTGAGTTCTACAACTGCAGCTTCTTGTGCTTCTAGAGAGAAAGCAGATCTGATTTGCTCTATTAGTCTTGGTATCTTCTCGTAAAGGGTGACTTCCATGTCGATCGGATTCTCGAATTCCAGGATGGAAATAGGACCATACAAAGAGTCGATTTTAACAAGACAAGCAGCAACCCAATCTTTGTACCGAAGAGGAATGTTCGATTTCAGGATTTTATGGAGCAATTTAGTGAAATGGGCAGAGTTTATAGCGCGCCGAAACTGCTCCAAATCAAGAAGTTTTGTGAGTAACCGAGAAGCTGCAGATATAGCAAGACCAACTTCTTCAACTTGAATGGCGTGTATTTCTGTCTGCTGGCTCTCAACATCAGATTCCAAATCTGCCAAAAATAAAATAACAAAAAAAATATCATAATCTGAAACATTACAATCAATGACAAATTACACAGCATACAGCAAAGTAAAAAAACGAAATGTGATCCATAACAATCAAAATGCGTCAATATAGTTAAGGGTTTCAATTAAACACATTTTTTGTTATTGAAGAAACCAAGATCGTTTTGTAAACTCCCCCATACATGCAAAATTGGCAAGGTTCAGACAAAATCTGGAATGTTTCTGAAGTCAAAGAAATAAAAGAAAGAAAAAAACTCGAAGGTACATACAAGTTGATTTACTTTTACATTAATAAGAATCATTATTTCCAACAGCTCATTTGTGCCTAACGCTATATTTTGTGGGTAAAAGCAGGAAAATCAAAGCAAGACACGAACCAAAAGATGTTAAATTCAGGTTTTAATATCTTGCAAAGTTTCAATCAAAACGAGATAATAAGCTCAACTTACACCAATTTGCAAGTTTCAAGCAATGTTTAAGAAAAAAACATATTTCAATAAAATTTTGTTTCTATTGCAGAAACAATCATCTCACATACCATTCAATTCTACTTGTTGGAAGATAGCAAGCAGACCAGATTCAATATTCGCTGAGATGATTGTGTCCATGATTGACTCACTGATTGCCACAAACTCTAGGACAGAAGCTACTTTTCTTTGTAGCTCTAAGGATGGATGCTTTAGCATATCAACTAGCCGAGCAACAACATCGAAGGCCAACACATCTTGTCTGCCAGATGTGAAGGTCAACACAAGTGTAAGCATGCTGATTGGTCATGCATGTAGTTAATCACATGATAGATCACTGCACTTGGCTCAACAAATGCATAAATTGTAGACCATTCACGGAAATCAAAATCCTATTTCCAGTTAACTCAAAAAATTTATCTTATTTCCAGTTGGCAACCTGTCTGGATATCATCTCCAAGGCTGACCTATTATATATCCTATCTGCCAATTTCTGTTATATTTCCTAGGACAAATAAAGCGGCCTACGTATAAATAATTAAAAAGCCCGCATTTTTTTGTAGAAGCTCCACCAAAGTATAGCTGTCATGGACCGTTATGACAATTATGCTATCAAGAAAAAAAAAAAAAAAACAATGCACAACGTCAAGCATTTCAGGAGGCTGGGACTAAATAATAAAAGGCACTGGGTAAAGCATGTGGCAACAGTTTTATAACTCCCCACAAGGAATGTCTGTGATCTGTATGCTGTGACAATGCTACAGTTTTATAACTTCCCACAGAGAATGTCTATGATCCATATGCCATGACAGTGGAAGAAAAGAGATCACAAGTTTGATCTTATGAGCATTTCAGATTGTAAAGGATGTTTTAATAGCAATTGAGAACTTATTTCTTTCTCAAGAATAATTTGGAAAGCAAGAAAAACATTGGAGTAAATTTCAACCATAAAAATTAGCATGCTGAATTAATCTTGTCCAAAATCACTCAACAATGAGTAAGGGAGACAAGCTTGCATTTTGCATCCCATTTCCACCAAGAAATCGGCAACCGTTACAACTTTGTGCACTCCACAGCAATGAACTGTGTTCATCACCCAAATAAAACATTTTTGCAAGGACAGGTAAGAAATGAATGATGAAGAAAAGACAAATATGATTTTGGGAAGAGCATAAAAAAACAGGAGATAAAAGAAAGGATTACCTGGTATTTTTTTTTGAATCTGGCATTTCATAAACTTTTCTAGTTAATCCAGTAGGATCATCATCGCCTCTTGCTGCATCCAGTTCCTTTTTAAATCCATTAACTGGTCCATCATAAAACTGCAACACATTAGGAAACCTGGTAAGCAAATGGAGAAATATAAGCTTTCACAATATGTTGCAAGAAGCAGGCAACTGACCTTTGATTTCTTTTTTCTATTAGGGTCTAAGATTCGAGCCAGTAAATTCAAGGTCTGCATTACAGCATTTTTCACACCCAAAATAAGCAAATCATAATGATATACATGAAATTTGGGGGCAATAATAAAATTAATATATATAACTACCTTTTCCATCATGCCTTCAGACGTCTCTGAGTTCTTTAAGATTTTAATTAAGGGAGCCATAACACCTTCTGCTTCGATTGTCTGACAAACCGCATTGCTGAATCAAAAAGATGCATATAAAAAAAATAATGAGAAGTTGCATACACCAAGAAGATGACAATAACCATAAATGTAAGGTGTGAATAAAAAAAGGAATAAAACTGAACATGACATCGAGGATTCCCAGCTCGCAGCTTGAATGTTACTTCCACCCGAAAAGGAGTTTGTTCTGACTTCCTAATGCCTCTAGTAGGCAGTTCTGACTACCTGAGCAAGCATATGAAACCCTAGACCAGACCAGATGACCATGCTGTTCAGACTTAACTGGTCTTAATTCTAGTTTTGTATAGCACCCATGTTTAATCTCTGATTCGGTATCAAATTTCCAAACTGCTGACATAGTTCAACTCAGTTTTACCAGTTCTCAGTCCAATTAGTGAAGTGAAAAAAAACTGTTTTCTTCCGACTCAAAAGAGCAGAGAACCATGGTATACTGCAATCCAACCAAGTGATTAGGGGATATCGTGCTGTTAGAATGTATTAAAGGCTTATTCGGATGGTTCAAAGGATTTCTCAACCCTTTGTTTTTTTATGAAACAACAACCGCCATAGTCTCCCTGCCATAGTCGGAGATTTTATCGAATGTGTAAGTCGCCCACAATCTTTCTATTTATTATACCTAGCACCAAGAAAGAGCATGACTAAAACATGATGATAATGTCAAATCCATCTGGATATTGACCTTGCCAATAGTCTGACCTTTGACCTCATGATTCACGTGGAGCGACAGCATTGCCAAAGAACAAAAATGTTAGTTTCCAATGTTATCTGGGATGCAGAGACAGATTCAAAACATGGGAGGTAATGACAGCACCTGATAGATAACCTCTCCAAAGCACCAACAGCCGCAAATCTGATAGCATCATTGTTATGGTCCAAGAGCTGAATTAGATTCTTGACTGCTCCAGCTTCCTTAAATGAATTTCGCAAATGTTCATTGATAGATGCATCAGCAATTGACTCTGCAGCTCTGCAAATGGCTGACTCATCTTCAAGTTCAAGAATTAAAACCAATCTGGCCACACCATCCATCCATGGCAAAAGTGTAAATTTCCTATTTTTAGATAATTCATTTTGAGGCAATTTTGTGTCTTCCACTTCTATAGCCCCGCTACGAGCAAGAAATTGTTGCTTAGACCGTCCAATTATTGCATTCATCTTAGCTTCCTCAAGGTTTGCGTTCTTGTCATCAATATTTAATCCGAGGAGCAATTCAGAAGCACCAAACCTTGAAGGACCTTTAGAAGTACGTTCAATTTTTGAACCATCAGGTAAGCTTGGCCATGAAAGCAAAGATGGAGTAAAGGATCTATATGCAGCTATGCCAATTAATGGTACAGGCACTAGACCTTCCTCTATGACAAGGATTCTATAGTATTCATTCTTAGAAAGTTCAACCAGAGCATTTCTTGCTTCCTTCCTAATGACCTTGGATTCTTCTTCAACCGCAGATTTTAAGAAATCCGCCTGCAGTCAACACCAAAGGAGATTAGACTTCTTAGAATACTGGAAGCAAGCCTCAAATGAAGGGTACACTAGGATGTACTTTTAAGGGTGAATCGCTCCATAAAAGGCTTTTATATTACAGGGTTTCTTCACGCTTGACAGAAATAAGACACAAAAAGCCAGATCGGCAAATCCATCTATGCACATCAAACTTCGGAAAATGCAAATGTCTTCATTGATGTGCAACAAACTCTTAAGAGCAGCACCATGAGGAAAGGAAACTATGTGGAACTTCTCACAAGTTAAGCACATTTGAGCAATGTAGTTTTCTTCTGGAGAGGCATGAACAGCCGGTTCAACTTTAACAAAATTCAATCAGTCAAGAAGATGACATGAAAAAGTCTCTCCCATTTAGATCAGCACAAAATGCTTCAATGTGTCAGGACTTTGCCAACTAGATGACCACCACTGTGTCTAAGATATGTTGAACAAGAAGGGAAAACAACTGTAATCACAAAATCGAACTTCTAACCAAAAGAAAATAGATCAACTACTTTTTATTGTTGCCCACTCAAAAAAATCTATTTCAAACTAATAAAAAGAAATGCAAAATAACCAATTGAAAGAGCCAGTCACATCCATTTTCAGACTTTTTTCGGTTGTAGAAGCTTTCCATTTTAAAAGGTAAATCACCACAGTTCGATGACATTAACCAACACCAAATTCAACTTCTATTCTTCCTGGTTTAAAAAAGTGACAGAACTCTCACCAACTTAGGAACAACCCCCGCTTCCACCATGATCTTGTGGTTGGAGTGAGTCAATGTCAAATTTGCCAATACTCCTCCTGCTGCTTCCTTCACTCTCAAGTCCTCATCTTCCAGGGACTTAATCAGTAAAGGCAGGATATCAGGGTTAGCAATTTTCACCCTGAGCTTCTCATCCACAGACAAGTTCCAAAGAATACATAGACTTTGCTCCATAACCTGAAATATGTTCACACTCTGCCTCAATGATCCAATTTCCAACAACCAAAGGAGAGAATTTCATTTGATGAAATAATTTTCTGATACCTCAGGAGTCAAAGAAGGTTGACTGAGCAGACCAGTTATCTCTTCTATTGCTCCACTTTCTGCTACCACGTCTCTGTATACATTAACTGAAGATATTGATCGTAGGAGACCAGCAGCTGCTTCACATGCAGAACTAGATTCAGACTGAAGAAGGTTTACAGTGAGATTGATGCATCCCTGAAACTGCATGATGTTATCAATGCACTTCTTTCCTCCGAGCGAATATTGCCACAGTGCCACTATCGCCTGTTCTCTATCAAGAGGATCGTTATCTAGCCCAAGCATCCGAACAAACAAGGCCACATAGCTATCACCGAAACTAGATGAGCTACCTTTTGTTTCCTCAATCTTCTGAAATTAGAGAAAAGATGCATCACTGTTTAGCATGAAAAGAGGAACTCTAGTCATCCCCTGATTATTATAACCAAGTGCTAATTTATCGTGTTACCACTCAATCAAGCCCAAGGGTTTCCAGAAAGAAAATACAATAGAAACATAATAAAAGAATTGCCAATTCTAAAGAAAATACTAGAATCACAGTTGGCTTCTTCGGAAACTTTAGCTAGTTAAAGGGATAGGTAAATGACCAGGAATTTATCGTAAGACACTACTGATAAGGGCTCCCTATTTTATTTTTTATTTTCGTTGGCTCCACGCTTACACGTACTTGATAGAATCAAAACGAAAAACAAAAAACAAATAGAAACCTATAAATTCTTGGCCAGAACTCCAAGATGCTGTCATCATTCATCATAAGCAAGAAAAACCATAAAGAAACACCATCAACATATCTGCACGGCCTAAATAAACATCAAGAAACCATTGCTTGGAAAAGCTTCTTCAATCAATATACACGATGCATTGGCAGTGAGTAGACAGTGAGAACCAAACTTGGAAAACAAAAGGCAGCTTGGGAATCACAGAACTAGCCTTTTGTTGCGGACTGGCATCAATGGCACCACTTCCACCGCCATCACCACAGACCCTGGTAAGCACTGTACGGTTGGAGCACAATTTGGGGTTGGAGTTAATATGAAAATGGGAAGAGAGTGATGATTTTCTTCTTGTGGATCTGGTAACTTCCAAGAGGGTATTGAAGGGAGTGTAAAGGAGAGAAGGGAAATTGAGGTTGAGCTGAGCTGAGATTGTTGAAGCCATCATTTTTTTTCCGGCTAAAACTGTAAAAGAAAAGGAGAAAAATTCAGAGAGATGATAGTTTCGAGAGGGTTTAAGGGCTTATGTTGTCTGTGTATCTTTTACCGTGTCTTAGTTCTTTAACTCAATCTTGAGAGGGAAAAAAGGTCCCATGCTCCCACATCAGTTTAGCACCATACAGAGTGGCAAACAAAGAGAAAATGTTGCGGTAGATAACTTTTAATATATCACAGGTATCAAGACCTTTAAGTATTATTATTTTATTTTTATTAATGATAGGGAATAACCAATCCCCAAAGAATTTAATAAATTCTCTTAGACAACATCCTCAATTCCTCATATTTAAATTTAAAAAAATTAAAAAAAAGCGTTATTTACTATCAAAACAATTCATTAAAGTTAAACAATAAATCTTAAATTCCTGAAGTCTCGAATGTTTTAAAATGAGGGGTGGGGAATTTGAGATGCCAATATTCAATATAAGGAGCCAAGGACTGGATGGGCACCAGCCCAGCCGAGCATACATTGATGATAAGCTCTCTCCCTCTCTCCCTCTCTCTCTGTTTTTCTTTTTCTTTTTTGATCAAATTGATTTTTTTGTTGTGTGGCAGACAATGGGTAGAATGGTACAAGAACAATAAGGAAATGGCGGGTCAATGGTGCATTTTATCCTTTTAGCCCTTGAGTCCATTATCATGTCCTCAACTCTTCATTTTTGTACTGTATTAATGCCATCCTTCATTCAATTACTGTTAGGGGGGGTGTTTGGATTAATTAAGTGACTATTTTTTAAAATATTTTTATTTAAAAATATATTAAAATAATATTTTTTATTTTTTAAAATTTATTTTCAATATCAACACATTAAAATGATCTAAAAATATATAAAAAAATAAAACAAAAATAATTAAAAACTTGCAAAATTATTATTCAACCGAAGCCATTACATGTCCAAAAGTAACAAGATTTGATATTTATTTATCTTAATAACTTTGTATTATGTTTAATACGAGGATCAAATGGTTACAAAAATAAAGATCTGGGAATGTTATTACTTATTAGCTTATTTTGTTAAAAAATATATATATAGTAGAAGGACTAAATTGAAACAAAATTAAGAGTAGGTGGATCAAATCCACCATTAACCCAACAATGGCCTGCTTAGATGTTTACCAATCCTTATGGTCGAGATGGATGGCCAAAAACAGGCAAAAAGGCCTACACTACTATCTTGCTAGATGATCATAATCCAGTCGAACTTCTTGTGGCCTTGAATGAAAACACGACTGATATTTGAAGTTCTATTCATTGGCCTTTCCTTTTTCTTGTTTTCTCTACCCTGAAAATCCCTGCCTCAAGGAGCCCCGTTCATCCTATGCCATGAAACTGAACGCTTAAAAAGGATAAGGAAACACAGATAGAGCTCTAACATGAGCTATTGTTTCAGCTTCCAAAGCCCCAAGGCTTTGCCTACTCTCTCTTCTCAGCGCAGAAGAACTTCTCTGTGTACTACAGCTAAATACAAACCATTCCACAATACCAAGCTTGTTAAGGTAGACTATTTTCTTCTTCTGCACTTTAAATGTTCTTACATGTTTTTTTAATTTCACATCTATGTTTGAGAAAGTTCTAAGCAAATTAAAAAAAAATACTGCACATCTCCTTTTGTTTAAAGCAGAAAGCTACAAGCGTTAACAGAAAGCCTGAAGACCACGATCAAGCAAAGAAGTCTAGCCTGGCAATTCAGTTTGCTGCACTTTTAGCTACTGTAAGCCTTTTCTGTCTTTAACCCTTCTTTTTTATGCTTATTGGTGTAAATAAAAAACCTTTATCTTTCATGAGAATTACTTAGATTAGAACAATTCCATCAGATTGAGCAGCCAGCATTTGCCATCACTGGAGTGAATAATCCTGAAGATTTGACATCGATTTTGATACAATTGGCTATTGTTACCTTTTGTTACTTCATTCTGATGCCAGTGAGTGAATTCCTTCATTTCCACTCTTTCTCTCGATAAATCGTATCTTTTTTTTTTTCCTGGGTACTTAATTATTAAATCTCATTTTCTACTTTTTTCTGTTCGGTGCTGAATACTATTTATGCGTTTTTCTTCTAATTTTTATGGTAATTATACGGCAGCCTATCATCTTCAACTGGCTTTGGAAAAGACTGTACAGGAGAAAGCTTTTGGAGACGTATTTGCAATTCATGTGCATCTTCATTTTCTTTCCAGGGTGAGTTGTATTTTCTATTTTAAGCTAGTATACTGTAAGTTCATTTCACCTAGAATAGTGTTCATCTGACACATGGAACTCTTTTCGCCTATGTGCAGGATATTGCTGTGGGCACCATTTCTGAACTTCAGGAAATTTCCTCGGGATCCATCCTTGCAGTACCCATGGTCCAAACCCGAAGATCCTTCAAAAATCAAGAACGATTATCTTAGGTACCCCTGGGCTACACCTGAAGATTATGATTAGAAAATTGCAGAAACAGCGGGCCCTTGGCAAGCTTGCTTGTACCATATATGCTAAAGGGGTCTGTTACCTGAACAATTTACACAAGCATTTGAACTCCAGTTGTTGAAATACATATTTGCAAACTGGTATTCTCCTTACCTCATTCCCTCTAAGTAATTAAAATATATATTTTGAACATGTAACATGAATTTGATCTCCCACAACCTCAAAATCGAAAAAACACAAAAATACTAGTTTCGATCCACTCGTTTAAAATAAACGAGACCCATCGAATGGTTTTCCACCTCGGACCCATTGTGCTTTTCTCGACATTGTAACTGCCTAAGTTCTCATGCCGCATGTGATACACCAAACAAGGATCCTAAATGGTTTATCAAAAATTTTGGCCCTTCTTCGTTAAATATAAAGAGTGCAAAATTGAGGAAAGCTAGTATCCTAAAAAGAAAAAACAAGTCGATGCTTTGCACCAATGGTTGTTGACAATCATAAAACTCTCTCCTTAGAAAGAGAATTGAGAGCTAATAAATACAGGCAACTCCTTCCAATCCCAGGACTCCATGTTTGATGACATGATGGCAGCACCAGCGGCCAATGCGATGACAGCAACAGCCATACCTTTAAGGCAACCATGGCCGTGCGATAATTTTCTTGATAGTGTCTTGCAGTGCTTATCTGCCTCCCTGAAGAGTGCTTGACGAGTAGCATCAGCTTCAGGTTCCATTCCTTTCTCATTCTATAAGAAAAAATCATAAACCAAGAATTACAAAAATCGCTTCTCATAAACCATGGATAGCACTTTTACAGGGTAAGAATTCAGACACAACATGCATCTGTGATGGGGAACAGCTTTTGCATTGAACTTGTATTACAGACACCAAATAATCTGAAAATGATAAAGAGAACAGAACATGTAAAAGAAAAGAGCAAGAAACTACCTTCTGTCTATAGTTCTTGATAGTTTCCCTCATAGGATCAAGAGGAGCCAGTTTCACTGAAAGCTCCTTCCATTCCTCCAAGAGTCTTTTAAGAACAGCAACACTAGCTTCTAGATTATCCTGGTAAACCTTATCCTGTTTCTCCAGTTCATGACAAGATTAGTTAACATAACATGAGGGAGGGGCGACAATATAAGGACAACATAGCTAGCACCTATAAACATAAAACTCATTATTAAAAATAAAAAATAAAAAAACAAAGGAAACAACTTACCCATTGCTTATAACAATCAGCATTTTGGGTCAAACACCAGATGGAAATGCCAGCTGCTTCCTTAGATAACTCAGGAATGCCTGTTACAGATAGCTTATATGTCAGCCTCAACTTCAAGACTTGTCATTTTCCCTGGATGGGGGAAAGATTACAGAATGAAAATACAATCAAATCAAGTTCTCATACTTTCTCCAGCTGCTTTTAGAGCAAAACTCAGTATCTGCTGTGATACTTGTTTCATTGCTTTGCTTCTAGGAGCACCGGCAAGAGCCACCTCTTTTAGGGTGGGATAGATTGCCCCAAACCTTTCAGTAGCCTGCATGAAACACCACATACAAAATAAATTAAGAGCGCTGAACTATAGCATCTCCAATCACCAATACTACAAGTGCCCAGATAAAATACCCACCTTTAGTCTAGCTGAAGATGAAGGGAAGGTAACTCGTAACAGTATTTCAAGTGCAGAAGGTGGCAGCAAGCGCTCCCCCTTTCTAACAGCACCATTTACCAATATTGATCTAGCTTTCGGGGCAGCCAAAATTCTACAACCAAATAGAAATTTAAAAAAAATTAGAGAGTTCAAAGCAAAGGAGAGGTGTGGGGGTGAAGGAAAGAAGGATTACAAGGCCTACATACTTCTCCACTGACTGCAAAATTATATCCCTGGACTGTGGATTAGAGCTTTTGCCACTCACTATAGGCAGAAGGTTATGACCCCAAGAGTACAATCCTACTGCCAAATCACCATGAGAGGCCTACAACAAGAAGATATGCAAAGTTGAGCTAACAATGACTATAAGTGCTCATATTGCAGACTGCTGAAGTCAAACAATCATTCAGTTACCTGTGCTATCATCCATACAATAACCACAAGTTTGTCCTGTCCTTGATACTTTGAACTTTCCCTAAGTGTTGGCAATACATTAACCAAAGCATCAGGTTTTCGTCGCAACACCATTGCCAGAACCACAAACATTGCGACCTGTCATTTCATTTATACATAAACTTCATAGACCAAGTAAAGAGTTTTCAAAAACAAATCTATCCTTGATAAAAGATATAGAGAAAAAGACAAAACTCAGTTTGCAAGTAAAGCTATTACCACTGAGGTGTTGGAATTAAAGAGAAGCTGTAATTCAGAGAGTAAAGGAAAGCATGTCAAGTAGACTAATCTGGTTGTAAATAGAATGGAGAGAAGAAGAAAGTTGTTACAAAAAAACCTAGATAATGGATCCTGAGAACAACCATGGCTCAACATTAGCCAAGATGTGCTGAGTGTTCATAGTTCGTATGTGCCCTTTCATCAACAGATGGCTATACACCAAATTAAATGTCCCAAATTACACAGGCCGCAAATGTGTCTGAGGGTCTGGGCAAGTGCCTCATTATTATTAAGAAAAAAGATAAAAACCATGTTATCAGCACATCAGACCTTCTGGATTGCTGAAGCCAGAACCCAGGAGTAAAAGCACCAGTTCTAGTGAGATATAGGTCAGAGCTCAAGTTTAATCATGGGTGTTAAAAAAAAAAGCAGGCTACTACATGTTGGCTTGTGGATGCTTCAACAAAGAAAAAGGTGGATGCATGATCTGTTCATATTCAAATAAATCATATGGTAGGTGCTCAAATCTCTCAAGGCAACACACATCGAAGCCTCATCAAGAAGGAAGAAGAACGAAAGCCTTGCTAAGCCAGGCTATTGTGGAAGAAAATCCAGATTTATTTACTCAAAAACCAAATTTTTGGCATCCAAGAAGCACCTGAAGTTGTATGTGGTGTATCAGAGTCCATTTTGTTCATAAAATCACTCTACCAAGCTCTGGACATCAAAGGCATGACACCATTCTAAAAGAGAGTGTAAAATATATGAATATATCTCCAAATTGAACCAAGAACTTTGTAATATACACAAAGTAAACTCTATATTAGTGTACCTGCAGAATTAGCCTAAGTGCAGGGAACCTCTGAACATTCATGCAAATCAGAAAAATGCACAACTCGGTAATGTCATGCATCAGACCAATGTTCAAACAAGTGTAAGACACAGAGTAGAAAAACCACAGTAATATTTCCAGCAATTCACCTGAGATTTTGATGATGCTTGCTGAACGCCCTTTTTAGAGCCTTTAGAACCACCTTGCTGGCTTGCCAAGTCTGCAAGAATGCTGTCTAAACACCATAGTACAAATGAACCAAGCGCTGCAATGGACAGTTGGTTAATCCAGTCAGCGGCTGTTTTATAAACAGCATCAGAAATATGAGACAGTGGAATCTGTTGAAGAATACAACAGCCAATAATTAGTTTGAGAACAATGGCAAAGAAAATCAATAATTTCTTAAGCTTTCAGACTAGATATCTACGATGATCGAAAGAATACATGGGAGACAAGCACTAAAGATAATCAAATACCAGAATGTACATCAAGTCACATACAAAACACATGATGATGCTGATATCAAATTCATAAAAATGCTCTCTCTTTACAAATCAATGCAATGCTAACAAAGCGAGAATGCAGTGCATATAGACAATCCATACTTCACAACTTAAATTCAATCAAATTGAAGTTTTGAAATCTGTTATACTAGCCTATGACAGAATTTGATATCAATTCTCTCAATAAACTTATTCGTCAAATCAAAACAAACAAATAAATTAGAACTCACATCGGCGAGCTTGGCCACAGTATTCTCCCTGAACATCTTAACCCAAGGAAATTGCGACGAATTCACTGCCGAAAAAGCCCTCCCAAAATAATCCGCGAATCGCATCAGCAGTATCTCCTGCTGACCCTCATATGACCCCTACAAAAAATGGAAATTGAAATTACCACTTCCTCAAAATAAACCAGATCATTCCAAATTACAGACATACGCCTACCGATATGTCAGAGAGAAAGGCAGCAAGATCGGCGGCATCAATTTTAGCGGCGGCATCAGCTACAGTCACTTTAGGTTTCTTAGGCTTCTTCTGCTTCACTTTCTTCTCTTCAGCCTTGGCATTCTCCTTGGAAACTCCAGCATCATCGCTTTCGTAATCGTCGTCGTCGTCGTCATCGGATCGGTGGTGATGCTTCGATCTCGATCGAGTATCAACAACGGCGGCGGCATCAGCAGCGGCGCTCTGAGATTCGAGAATTTTACGGCGGCGGTCTTCGGATTGAAGCTCAAGAGATCGGAAGACGTTGTTTGGCTTGTTGCTGTCATTGGCGATTGGATGAGAATTATTGGCGGCGGAATCTGCAGCGGATCTCTGCTTTCGCTGGCGCTTGGGGTAAGTGACTTTTTGCCAGCCGTGATCGTTGGCGTTTGAGTGAGAGTTGCTGTTGCTGGCGATCTGGTGATTTTCGTTTGATTCAGAGGAATCCATGCTCTTCTTCTTCTTCTTCTTCTTCAAGTATTGGATTTTTCTTTTTTATAATTTGCCTCGCTTTTTTTACTTAGAGAGGTAAAGAGATGAAATGAAGGAAAGGAAAGGGAAATTTGTGGTTGGAGAGACGATTCTAACGAGTTGACTTCGCTCAATTTGACCTCCAGTAGGGTAAGATATTACAGTGTCGCCATTCCCAAAAAAGCTTACTATATCCAAAAAAAAAAACCTCAGTTCATTAACCTTAATAATCCCCGATTGATGGTACTTAACTCAGTTCTAAAATATTTTTTTAATTAACATAAAAAAACAGACACTTACTTGATAACTCATTGCAATCAATTATCATTTATTATTTTTACTAGTACTGTTTTCAATTTACATGAGAATTTGGCATGATATAACAAGATGTAACCGTCCACCGGCGTCGTTTTGCTTTGTTTAGTATTATTTAAGCCAAAAAATATTTTTTAATTAACAAGATATATATCTCACGAGTACGATCTCCAAGCACATCTCGCAGCAAGCGTCATTCGGGTGGATTTTTCTAGGATTTACTGTAAAAACTAGTCAACGTAAAACTAAAATTACTTTTCTACTTCGCACGTCATTGGGCTTTATGAGCAAAAGGTTCGTGTTCTTAGAATATGCATTATTTTTAAAATTGTCATGTTCTACTGAAAACTCGGATCATGAATGATCGCGTTGATCCCTGTTTTCTACTCATTTGAGAACATAAGATGTTGTTGTTGGTTGAGAGAGATTGGTGGTGTCTATGTTGAGAGAAGGAGATAGCATTGCTGATTTTTAGCCAAATTGGGAGCTTATGGGAAGATGTGGAATTTATTTGGATCTGTCCTCTTCCAGGGCTGTTTCCGCTCTTCGCTGATGATGCTGCTAGGACTGTTTTCATGAGGTCATAGGCACCGTTTGTATTTATTTTTAGGGTGTATAAATATTTTTGAAAAAAATATATATTTCCTTTGAAATATTATTTTTTTATATTTTTATATTATTTTAATATAAAAATTTATTTTCATGCATTTTAAATAAAAAATATTTTAAAAAACAATTACTACCATAATATCAAACATGACCTTAATTCTGGTTTCTTGTTGTCCTCTATACCCAAAAGAATAAAAAACTTCAATTTTCTCTTTCATATTTTGAGTTTTATTTTTAAATTGATTAAAATAGTGTTTTAAAATATGGTATTTTTCACTCGAAAATACATAAAAATAATATTATTTTATTTTTAAAAAATTATTTTTCATATCAACGTGTCAAAACTATCTAGAAATAAAAAAAATAATTTCAAGTAAAAAAAATATTTTAAAAAATCACCAAACGTGGTTTTAACAGAAAAACAAATAGCCTTGGATATATATAACTTTTGACCAATCACGCCCAATCATATTTAACTTAAGAGTATTTTGGATCAGACCATTTAATCTAGGAGAGTTTTAGATCAATCAATGAGAATAGATATTGTAGTATATGATTAGATATTCCTTCTGTTATTCTATATGCAATATGCAAGGAGGCGCTGGTTGAGCATTTCTAGTAGTACTTGGTCTTTATGAAAGTATCCCCTGACAGCCTCTTGTGGTGGCATTTTATTTCCTTTTTACTAGAACCACCCATGCTAGCAGCGGATTGCATGGTGTATCTCCCAGAAAAAACAACTTCAAGAAATCCGGACGGCTAAACATATAACAATCTTCGGATTCTGAGGTCTCTAGGAAAGGCAACAAGGATGGTTCTCTTCACAATCAAGGAAAGGTAAACATGGAGAAATATATCAACAAATTTTCGGGGATTTAATTTCTTCAAGCAAGGCAAGAATCCCAGGGAGGGTTCTCAGGCGAGAGTCGAGCCAGTCAAATATTTGTAAGTGGACAAGCTACTGTTTGATGTTCGAGACAGAATTCTTGGACTCTTGGGCTTTTAGTTCGAGATGGATGAGAAACAAGATTCGATCTTTCCAGTTACACTTTGGACCTAAGTACACTTATGCGCAAGACATGTTTGGCCCCAGATCACTTTGCTTCCAGGCTATGAGATAACCAAATAGTGATATGCTGCTGCGACTTCATGCTGTAAAATAAAAACATCCCAAAATAAAAATTATTTTTAAAAAACATCGAACATAAAATAAGAAAATAAAGAAACTTAAAAACCTTGTAAAAAAACAAAGCAATAAAAAATCAATGTATTAAAGGAAAAAAAAAAGTGTACGAGCCTAGCCCTGATGGCCCAACACTATTAAGCCTTATAAAAAAATCAAAGAGCATGAGCATTCCATCATGGGCTCCCGCCCATTAGATCTTTTTTATTTTGTATGGAATGGTTGACATGTTGTTTGCAACCACTGTTTTTTTTCCCGAGTAAGTGATGCATCATCTTCTGAAAACCAGAATTCAACCACAATCGTCGTAATTAAAAACAGGAAGGAGGGTTTTTTTTTTTTGGCTAAAAATTTAATTTTCAAGCTATTTTTTCTTAAAAAAAAAACCTAAAAAACAACATAAAAACCTTTGTAAACCATCTAACAACCCTAAAATATCCAAGAACCACCCAGAAAAAAATCCAAACCAACCAAATAAAAAAAAACTAAATTGATCTCATTTTTTGTATATATTTTTTTAAAAAAATTATCACTATCAAACTCTTATCAATTAATGAAACTCTTGACACCTAGAACAACAATTTTCCATCCTAAAAAATGGCAAAATCAATGACTTTCTCTTTCCTCCTTATTTTCATGTAACTTTCCCTCTCCCCTCTCTAGTTTAGAAACTAAAATATAAAGAAAAATGAGTTTTTTTTTTACCAAAATCAAAATAACAAAAAAATATACAAGCCTAGCTTGGTTGGGCCTGGACCTTTAAAAAAACCTAGGAGCATGAGCATTCCATCATGGGCTCCTGCCCATTAGACTTTTTTTTATTTTGTATGGAACAGTTGACATGTTATCTGTTTTTTTTAATTTTTTTTTTCAGGCAAGTGATGCATCACTTGTTGAAAACTAAAATTCAACCACAACCATCATGGTTAAAAATTAGGAGGGGTTTTTTTTATTTTTTTGCTAAAAAATCAATTTTTTAAGTTATTTTTTACCTAAAACAAAACTTCAAGAACATTGTGAAACCTTTTACAAAGCACCTAACCTTGGAATACCCAAAAACCATTGAGAAAAAAAATCCAAACCAGCTAAATAAAAATAAAAATTAAATTGAACTCGAACTCATTTCCGTGTATATTTTGAGAAAAAACCACCACCATCAAACTCCATTTAATTAATAGAGCTCATTAGTACTAAAAATAACAATTTTTTATGCTAAAAAGTGGCAAAATCGATGACTTTTCCTTTTCTCTTCATTTTCATGCAACTTTCCCTCTCCCCTCTCTGATTTAGAAGCTAAAATTCAAAGAAAATGAGTATTTTATTACCAAGATTGAAATAACAAAAAATACAGGGAACGTGGAGAAAGAAAAAAAAAAAGTATGAGAGTGAAAAGAAACTTTCCCCTAAATTTTAAATTGATCATGGGCTTTTTTCATGTTTTACACTCTTCCCTTGTTTCTCAGTTTTATTTATTATTAATAAATTTTGACAAAGTGGTCTTTAATTTGGGCTAGCAAGGGGGGCCCAAGGAACGTTAGGCCTGGGCAAGATTCGAATTGCAGTGCCATCACAACTTGCTTCAAATTCTGGGCTCGAAAGAAAATCTGCAACCTGCCTAGCTTCTTCAAATGGTCTCACTTTACTCGGCAATGAGCCCAGCTACGACTCCGTTTTGGGCACAGAAATCTCAAGGTCACTAATCTACACACCTCTAGTTACTAGCCCAGATGCCAGAGGCAGCTCACAAGAATATTTCATCAACGTGAAGTCCATCAAAATTAATGGCAAACGGCTGTCTTGATTTTATCATCAATATTCTTCAAACAGTCTTGATTTTATTATCACTGTTTCTAGTATTGTGCTGTAATTATAACGTTCTCATCCGTTTCTATCTGTGTCGCTGCATGGATGCTCTTCTTCGCCAGCTGGCTGCCCATCTCCATTTTCTTTTACAATCCTCTCCGAATTCCGATGGACCATAGGCTCTATCTAAAGATTGGTTTCGAAGATTTTTATTTTTATTATTTTTATTTTTTATTTTTTTGGTTTCGAAGATATTAACTCGTATCAGCAAAATCCATGTTAGAAAAGGAGCTTTGAAATTTATTACATGCAACTTAAACTATAACTTCTAAAATTATTCTTAAAGATAAAATGCCCTTGGAAATCCTCTAATTGAATGTCGGTCATATCACTTTTTCAGTGCGACACCGCAATCCTGCTCCCATTGCACAGCGAGCACCTTAACAAAAGCTGAACCGCTTGGGATCATTATGGCTTCACACACTGATTGTTATAGAGTGTTACCGTGAATTGTTACAGTAAAATTATTAATTTATGTTTGAGTGGCTTAAATTTTAGCTTCTGAACCAAGGGGTTTTTGGTTTTTTTTCCGTAGTTCAGAGGTAATTAAAAGATTGTCTGTGGTGTATATAATTTTTTAATATAGTACTCTCAGAATCAATAAAATTTAGAATTGTTAACCAAGAATTTTCTTCACTTTTCATAATATTCGTAACAGTAAAAATATTTTTCACTTCTAATATAAAAAAATAAATTCCATGTACAATAAAATGCTTGTAGCTTTAGAAAATATTTAAAAAAAAAACTTTGATTTTGGGGGTATTTTGATATTTTTATATGGGTATTTTATGTATCTAAGAGGACCAGGAGGTGTTTTGATATTTTCACGTTTTATTTTTTAATTGAAAAGTTGTTGTCCACACGCACCAGCGAGTAAGCGGCGTCTATGTCATTCAGGTGGCACGTGTAGCGCAACCCGATAGACAAACATGACAATCTGTCATCTCCCTAGATGAGTAATCGTGTTCTTTTCCATACGGTGTGGTGCGTGTAGACTTATAATGGTTGAGTTGTTTTCAATAATCAAAATTTTTTATTTATTTTCTCTTTTCTGACAACTAAAATACATAATTATTCTTTTTATTTTATTTTATTTTAATTTCAGTTCTTATTCTTTAAATTTTTTATTTTATTTTTATTCATTTTATATTAGAACTTTGACATAGGTTAATTATTTTTTAAAAAAAAACCGAGAATGAGATTGTTAGTTGTGTAGCACATACCCAGCTATGAATTTTAACAAGTTGTGCATGAAGTAAATGCAACACCTATAGAAGACGCATTTACTATTCCTATTTCTATGCTACTAAGAGTATAAATATCGTCGATGGTGAATACAACCAATCTCTCTCTCTCATATAAATATCTTCGAACTATAATTTCACAGCTATTATTTTCACAACTATAGTAGTTTGGGAAATAAATTTATACACTGCTGATATGGGAAAATAGTCCTACCTTTCTTCATTGCATTGATTGCTAACTGCTAGTAGTGTTTATCTTTGGATCTGGTGTGTCTACTGGGCGTGAGAATGGTGTCAAATCAGTTGCCCCACGTAGCAAAAAGAGATGACAAAACTCAGAAGGATCACCTGTAATTCCATCTCACACTTGTACTGCCATAGACCCCAATTAAATTTTAGGTGCGTGTACGGATCTTGATGGGTCTAATTGCAAACACAACCTCAGTAATAAATTATACAAAATTTTAATTGTTAATTTTTTTTATTAATTTTTTATAATTAAAATTATTTTTATATTTTAAGCTTTTAATATTTAATTGGGTGAGAATTGTGCTTTGTTATTTTTATAAATATGATATTTTCAGTTTAACGACTAAAATTAGGGGTTTAAAAAGTTAGATCGGGTTATCTCTCTTTATTTTTTTATATATATTTTTTTTAGTCTTCATCATCCGACATTTGTTTTTTTTTAAATAACTTTATGATTTTTTTATTTTTTTAATTTTATTATCTGAATTACGAGTTTAATAAGTTAATTTGAGTGGTAATAACTCTTCATAAAATTAGTATACCATGAACGTCCTTTTCATATCAGATAAAATCTAACCTGATTTGTTACGTAGTGTGACTCATCAATTTAGTGTTTACTGGGTAATGATCTTTGATTCCTATGATGATCACACCGTGTACCCCGATGGCAATCTATTTTATTTTTTTTACAGTAAAAGTGTTTTCATATTATCTCAATCGAAGCCAAGTAATTATAGACAATTTTTGAAACCCAAGATGAATCTAGTATATACTTAAAAGGAATTAAAAATGTTTTTTAATATTGAACACGAAGTTTAAACCCATAAAACCAAGGAATAAAGCAAACTTATTTTAGTTATCTCAGCTGTGCTACATCAAATGGCAGTGCAACGCGATGGGGACCTTAATTCAATAAATACACGAGTTTACCTTGTAAACCCGGACCTCCAAGCAGACGATTTTTAGAAAGATAAATCTAGTATTTATGCATAAAAAACGATAGAAGTATGAACACAGCTCCCTCCCTGGTCCCTATAAAGAAAACAAAAAACGTACCCCTGCAGATCCGTATTTTTAGATCCACCAGGAAAATAGCCGCGAAAATCAAACGAACGAACGGCCTCCAGCTCCCGAGGATGGCTATCGTGGGCCCCAATAAAACAGGAATATAAACACCTGTGATGACCACATGGGTTGTGGGCCCCAGAACAAAGCTGGCACACGGTGAAATGGATTGCTACGTGCCACCTTGAAGCTGTTCTAGGTCTACACGTGCAGGAATCACGTGGTGATGCATGTCAGCTCGTCTTTTCTATAACGAATTTTTTAAAAAATAACATAGCTAGCATAAAATTCTAGGCGAATGACAAGGATTAAAAAATATTGGGTAAATAATATAGTTTAATACAACTGCTGCTTTAAATCACGATTTTAAAGGCAACCATGATTCTGAATCGCGGTCTTGAAGGTTGCCTTCTAGAAAGCTTTATAATGTATGTTTTTGTGGAAAGGAAAGGAGCTGTGTTGCCTTTCCAAGGCAAGAAGTGGGTTGAGGCCGAGGAAAATCAAGAAGTAGTGGAATGTTGCTTGTGCTGTAAAAAAATCCACGGAGTCTCATCCTGCAATATTCTGCTTCAGCGTGGGTTTCTTGTTATAGATTGAAAAAAGGGTATACGGAGCCTATTGCATGCAGGCGATGTCGTCTTTAACTAAAAAACTCAAAGTCAGATTAAATTAAAAATCTTCCGAGTCTTGATATAACTTGCAATCATAATTAAAGGTAAAAATCATCTCTACCGAGTTACCTAAAATTGAACCATTTAGGTGGTGAGCCAGTGATAAAAACTTGGGACCAAGAGGTTTGCTCCCTCTATGGTTTCAGGTTCGAGCCCTGTGGTTGTTCACATGATGGCCACTGGAGACTTACATGGTCGTTAACTTCAAGGCCCGTGAGATTAGTCAAGGTGCGCGCAAGCTGGCCCGGACACCCACATTAAACTTAAAAAAAAACTAAAAATTGCAGTTATTAGTAGCTAGAATTTGACAATTTAAGAGCTTTATGTCTCTTTTCTAGTGAATTTCAATGTTTTCTCTTGATATTGGGGGACTAAAACAT
>Ga0307515_10002878_pt1 | contig 36598 bp, 6 predicted proteins | sample 17_EM_MG_FD_194513 | JGI IMG/M metagenome (GOLD analysis project Ga0307515, IMG submission 194513) | Populus trichocarpa ectomycorrhiza microbial communities from riparian zone in the Pacific Northwest, United States - 17_EM | ecosystem: Host-associated > Plants > Roots > Unclassified | place... | reverse complement strand
TTTATTCGCCCTAGTTAATTACTATTTACCTTACCTATACTATTTATTAAGAAACCTAGAGGAGGCTTAAGGTTCTATATTAATTATTAAGCCCTAAATGCAATTATAATTTAAAACCGATATCTAATTCCTCTACTTTAAGAAACGCTTAACTATTTAGCGAAAGTATAATACTTTATAAAGCTTAATATAGTTGCTACCTTTAATCAAATCCGTATTTATGAAGGAGATAAAAAGTATATAGCTTTCCGTATATAATAGGGGCTTTTTAAATATCTAGTAATACCGTTTAGTATAAAAACGGTCCCGGTACGTTTTAGTAATATATTAATAATACACTTCGCGAATTCCTTAATATATTTATTACCGCGTATATTAATAATATCTTAATCTATTTATCTTCGCTTTTTAAGTATTAGAAGCATATCTAAATAGTCTTTAAACGCCTGCGAGACGCGGGCTTATAATACGATATTAAAAAATGCAAGTTTTATACGTCTAAAGTTATATACTTAGGCCTAATTATATCCCGCAATAGAATTAAAATAGACCCTAAGAAAATTGCTATAATTATAAACTAGGAAAGTCCTAGTAGTATATAAGACATTTAAGGATTTCTAGAATTTGCAAATTTCTACTATTAATTTATTAATCACTTCTTAAAAATTGTTTAGCTATTAGTAAACTTAATAAGGAAGAATATAAGATTTAAATAGACTACTAAATATAAATAAGCTTTTAACGACCTAAAATATCGTTTTATAATTACTTTAATTCTTACCTACTTTAATTTAGACCTTAAATGCATTATTAAAATAGACTCGTCTAATTATGCGCTAGGAGGAGTATTATCGCAATATAATAAGAACGGCGAGCTATGCCTAGTAGCCTTTCTCTCCTAAAAACTTACCCCTATTAAATTAAACTATAAGATATATAATAAGGAACTGCTTATAATTATTAGATACTTTAAACAATAGCGTTTAAAACTTAAAGAATTATTATTCCTAATATGCGTATTAACAGACTATAAAAACCTACAGTACTTTATAACTATAAAGCAATTAACGCAGCGCTAAATTTATTAGGCTAAATATCTTTTATAATTTAACTTTAAGATTATATATTAACCTAGCAAACTTAATTAAAAGCCTAACTTATTAATACGACGATTATAGGACTTACTTATAAACGCCACTAATAAACGGATTATAAATTAATTACGAATTCTACTACTCCCTAAACGCTTTAAGAAACTATACCCTATGTTTTTAAACACGGAGCTTAATAGGAATAAATTGGAAATTGATAAGTAGGATATAGAAATTAATAAATTAATAGAGCATAAATATAAGAATGACCCCTAGATAGCAAATATAATAAAAGCGATTTAAATAGGGAAACGGTAATATAAGGATATTATACTTACTAAATACGAAATCCGTAGTAATCGGTTATACTATTAATAGAAGATAGTAGTCCCAAATTCTAAACCCTTATAATTTAAGATACTTAAATTTATACATAATTCCCCTATAGTAGGGCATTCTAGCTATATAAAGACCTATAAGATTATCTAATAAGCATATTACTGGCCTATAATGTATAACTATATACGAAGATACGTTTAAGTATACAGAATATACGTATATGGGAAGACCTCTTATATAAAGAAGTAAGGAGTACTTTAACTGTTACCAATTCCAATATAAAGATAGCGAGATATCTTAATTAACTTTATAGTTAACCTGCCTAATAGTAATAGGTTTACGAATGTTATAGTAGTAGTTAACCGTCTTATAAAAATGCGATATATAATTCCTATAGACTTAATTAATATAATATTAGTAGCCGAATATTTTATTAAGTACGTCTTTAAGCTATACGGACTTCCTAATTTAATAATATCTAACCGCGGAAGCTAGTTTATTTTAAACTTCTAGTAAGCCCTATATAAATAATTAAGTATATAAATATAACTCTTAACTATATTTTATCTAAAAATAGACGGTTAGACTAAAATTACAAATATAATTATAAAATAATACCTATAAATATACTGCTCCTACCTGCAAGACGACTAGGAAAAGTGGCTACCTTTAGCTAAGTTTACTGTAAATAATATAAGAAACAAATTAATAGGCGTAACGCCGTTCTACGTAACCTACAGATAAAACCCTTAACTTAGATTTAAACTATAACCTAAAATTAATACAATAGGACCTATAATTAAGAGGATTTAACTAATTAACGCGTATAACTTCGCTAATTAAATAAAGTAGTTAATGGAACTATTACAAAGTAAATTAGCATACGCTTAAATAGTATAGGAATGGTATATAAATAAAGGACGAGCTCCTATATAGGACTTTAAGGAAGGTAATATAGTTTACCTAAATATATAAAACCTAAAGACTTAATAACCCTTAAAGAAACTAGACTGGAAGTTTATAGGCCCATATTAAATTTAAAAAAAACTAAGCCTATATGCTTATAAGCTTAAACTACTAACTAAAATAAAAAATATATCTAATATTTTATATAAACTTACTATAACCCTTAAAAGGTAAACCTATAACTCGTAAAGTGCCACTACTATCTTCTATAATTGTTAATAACGGTAACGGTTCTTACTTTATTAACTTAATAATATGCAATAGAAAATATAATCTAAATAATTTAAACTTCTTTTTAAGTAGGAAGGATATAAAATATAAACTTAGAAAACCTATAACTAGATTAAGACCAACGTGCCCTCCCTAGTAAAAGAATTCCATAAAGACTATCCTTCGCGGCCTACTCTAGCTGGATAGACACAATATAAAGGCAAATAACTGCCACTTAATATAAATACACGAAATACAATAGCAGGAAGCTTGAAATTAAAAAAGACTTAAAATTAAAAAAGACTTAAAATACGTTATGATGTTTATAATACGATTATGTGACACATAAGATATTAAGGAACTTTAACCGCCAGTTAAAGTTATCTAATTAGTTAGATCCGCCTTACTAAGACCTACTATAAATATATTAGTTCTGCTTACCGCCTTAACCAAGCTAATAGCAATTTTCTATCCCGGGGATGGAAAATCCTAATTGGTCCATTTAATAATAGAATTAATAAAACCCTATACTGTTACCTAACGCGAAAACACGATACGCGATAAGTTATAAGTCTTAACTAAAATTAAATTATTTAGACCTTTGGCTAAAAGGGGGGATACTATAACGGGACTAGCCCAGTTATAATAGGAATATCTCGGTGAAATACTTAATAGATAAATTCCGACGCTTTAACCAAAATCTACTAAATTAATTGAATTACCAAAGTCCGTTAAAGACCGCGTGTATATATACGCACGCATTAACCACTAAGCCCCTAACTATTTAATTATATAATTCTCTTATTATTCTTTTCTCTTCTTTACGCAACGTCTTGTTCTTAGCGAGAGCTATATACCCTTAGATTTAGATAGAATTTATATTATTCCTTCAAATCTTCCCTAAAGTCTCTCCGCGCCCTTACAGAGATAATAGCTAAAATTTCTTTATCATAGATAGGGTAGTTTAGCTTAGTATCTACTATAGTCTTTAAGTAGTAAGTAATAGGGTACTATTCTCTATCCGTCTACTTTTAGGAATAAACGCTAGTAATAATACTATCTAAGGCATCGGTTTCTAGCATTAAGGGCTATACTAGGTTAAAGTGGGCGAGTAAGGGAGTAGAGATTAGTCGTTTCTTAAGCTTATTAAAAGCCTACCTATATATAGTATTAAAGTAGAAAGGCCGGTCCTTTATAGTTAGGTAGCTAAGGGGCTAAGTAATTTTGCTATAGTTCTTAATAAAGCGTTAGTAGAAGTTATAGAAGCTTAAGAATAACTATATCCCTTTTATAGTCCGTAGTAATTCCTACTAATTAATTACGGCCGTCTTTTCTAGGTCTACCTTAATTCCGTCTATACTAATAATAAACCCTAGGTATTTTATATACTTTATACTAAATTTTAACTTCTTAATATTAGCCGAAAGGCTAGCCTTATAGAGCCATTATAGGACCTTATAGACGTGCTCCTCGTATTCTAACTCGTTCTTAAAGTAAATTATAATATTATCTAAGTAGGCTGTGTAGAAGTCATTAAGGTAGTTAAAGAGTACGTCGTTTATATATCGTTGATACGTAGCTAGTCCGTTAGTTAGTCTAAAAGGAAGCACTTTATACTTATATAATTTGTATTAAGTCTAAAATATAGTAAGATCTATAGATCTAGGGTCTATTCTAATTTAGTAGAAAGCTTAACGGATATTAAGCTTTATAAATACCTTAGCTCTATTTATTTGGGCCAGTATTTTATTAAGTAGGGGTAGCGGATAACGGTCTTTGCGGGTTATATTATTAAGCTTATAGTAGTTAATATAGAAACGAAGTCCTTTATTTAGCTTTTTTATAAAGAGAATAGGGGAGATAAAAAGGGTCTAGCTAGGCTTAATAAACCCTTTTACCAGGTTATTAATAAGGCACTACTTAGTAGCCTATAGTTTGGCAATTAATTATTTATAGAGGAGGGTATAGCTAAGGGTGTTTTCCTTGTTTGGCTTAATCTTAATCTTATAGTTATACGGTCGGTAAGGTAGAAGTATATTAGATACTGCCTTAAAGAATACGTCTTTAAACTTTTAGTACTAATAGGGTAGTTTCTATTCTACTAGCTCCTCGTTTATAAGCTTACTTTCCTATCTACTAAGCTTATTTTCCTTTTCCTTAATTATTTAATTAATTTTGTATAAGCTAGTAGTAAAGGCAACGGTATTAGGTTAAACTAAGTTCTAGTAGAATCCTATAGCGCTAATATAATAGATATTAACTAGTAAGAGGTCCGTAGGTTTCTTTACGGACTTTTATTAGGCCGTATTTTATAGTTTAGGTTTATAATCTTCCTTAGCTCGCGTTCCATTTTCCATAAGTTATCCTTTTAGTCTATTAGTTTAGTATAGCGTTTAGTATTTCTAGCCTTCCTTTATAGCTATATAGGGCCTAAGTTCTTTATAGGGGACTTAGGTAGGTTACTACTAACTTTCTAGGTCTTTAGTGTAGGTGGCGTAATATAGGTAGTCTAGGGGCGGTATAGTATACGGACCCGTTGCGGATTAAGCTATATATCTTTCTTAAAGGCCTAGCCCCTATGCATAGCGTCGGCCTAGTGAATAGTATTTATTTAGGGCCGTATAAAGTTCTCTATTATAATGCTAATTTCTGTTATAAAGGAAGGGGCTAGGGGTAGGATTTTAGGCTAGATAAGATGTTTATTTTATACGTCTAGTTATAAGCCTAAATAGGCTAGCTATTTTCTTTCTAAAATTATATCGTGGTTTCTAAGGTCCGTAATAAGGAAGGGGACGTTATATTACCTTCGTCTGTTAATACGGAGGTAGATTTATAAGATAGTTATAATAGGTAGCCCTATCCGTCCGTTATATTCGCGAATAAGAATTAGTTTAGGCAGTTCTTTTAGGGGTATATTTAAAAAGTTAGCCAGTTTTATAGCGCACTTTATATTAATTAAGGTAAAGGTATTTACTCCTAAGTTAGTTAAAGTAGAGGTTAAAACTTAATATCTATTACGGAATAAAGTATAAGGGATAGTATAGCTTCTTCTACTAACTAGCCGACCTAGATTAACATATAATATATTAATCCCTTTTAACCCTAGAGAGGAGTCTTCCTCTAGGGTTCCTCTTTTTCTAACTCTATACTATCCTCCTAAATTAATAGGACCTTATTTATCTTTACCGCTATTAAGTAGTCCTTTATAAAGTAGTCTTTTTAGCTATATAAAAAGCAAGCTTCTTAATTACTAAGTGCCTATTTATAGGGGTCGCTATATATAGGCTAAGTATTAGCTAGGCCTATAGCGGGACTAGCTATACGGCTTACTGCTAGATTAATAGTGGGCTATAAAGCTGGTACTGTAGGAGTTATGTATTATACTGGGGCACTACAGGCTATTCTTAAAGTGTTTATAATCTAATTTAAAGAGTTTCTAGCTTTATACCGCTTAGCTTATGCCTTAATTTAATAAAGGCCTTAGTTAATAGCTAAGCACTAGTCTATAAGTTCCTTTAGCGTCTATATAGTAGTAAAACTAGCAGTATAGCCCGCTATAGGTCTAGGGTAAGCTTATTAAATAAGTCTAGCATTAGATCTTTTTAAGGAATTTAGGCCTAACTAGCTAAGTGCAGAAAGCGGGTTTTAAAAGCTAAGAATGTCTCTATTATTCTTATATTTAGGCTTTTATAATTAAGCCGAGTGTTTTATACTTTAAAGGGGTCTATATATATAGAAGATCGGTAAACAATTATCTCTTTTTTGGGGAAAAAGGGATCTATTAAGTCCTATACGTATTACGGACGTAGGTGCGTCTATACGTCCCTACTGGTGCGGCTAAAGACGTAAGCCATTTTAGCTTAAGTAGTAGGGAAGTAGTCCGTATTAACTTTAAGCTTATCCTATAATTAAAGCTTCTAATTATTAAATATAGGGTTAGTTCCGTCTGTAAGTAATAGGGGTCCCTTAACCTTCGCAGACCGCGTTAATGCTAATGCTATATATTAGGCTAGGGCCTTAAGGACTATAGCAAGTCTCTAGGTGTCTAATAACTTATCGCTAGGTATAGGGGGTTTCCTAGCTTTAAGCAACTCTTAAAGGCGTTTAATTTTAGTATTAGCTGCTGCGAGCTTTACCTAGGAGTTTAAGTTAGTTACTATTTTACCATTAGAGGTATTTAAGGGTCCTACAGCTGCTTTGCTAGCTGCTGCACTTCTTAGTATAGTAGTAGGGGTATTAGGTAATTCTGGGTAATTCCTTTAAGGGTTCTAGTTTATACGTGTTCTTTAGGTTATATTATATATATCCTTATCCTATTCTTAGGGTCCTATTTTATTCTTATTGTTTTAGTAATATTCTTTAGGGTCCGTTACTATATCCTTGTCCTATTATAGTCTATAGATATATTTAAGTTCCTTTTTAAAAAGAAAAGGTAGTTAAGCTTTAGATAATATTAGCGACTTAGTTAATTAAGGCATAAGCACGATAAAAGGGACGTATAAGCCTATACGAATGGTAGTCTATAAACAAGAATCTAAAGCTAGGAAAAGGAAAGAAGAAGAAGAGTAGCGCCGCTTAATATTTTATAAGATCTTTACGTTACGTAACCGCAATATACGGCAATTTGTGGTAACTTGCCCATATAAAGTTCTACTAAGTTTTACTAACTAAGTTTTGCTAAGTTCTGCTAGTGCTATAACACTCTACCAAAGCAATATACCCCCTATAACTTTACTAATATAGCTTTAATATATATAAATAGTGGTTAATTTTATAGCTTTATTTTAAAGCTATAAGGTATATCTTTATTTTTAAAATATAAAGCTATATTAGTAGAGCAATAGGGGGTGTTTTACTAAAGTGGTAGAAACTTGAATTAAGGCTCTGCGCTAACTAATTTTTATTCCCTACTCCAAAAACCAGTACCCTATAATACCCCCTATAGCCTAACTAATATAGCTTTAACCTATATTAATTAGGGCTAGTTTTATGGCTTTAGTAAAGGGCTATAAAATAAGCCCCTATTTATAAAATATAAAGCTATATTAGTAAAGTTATATAGGGTATATCGTTTTAATAGGGTAGGCGATACGCAATGTTTGGCTCTACCCCCTATAGTCCTAGCTCTAAATTATATAAATATAGGCTAGTTTTATAGCGCTAGTAAAGAGCTATAAAATAAGACCCTATTAATAAAATATAAAGCCGTATTAGTAAGGTTATAGGGGGTATATTGTTTTAATAGGGTAGGTAATGCGCGACGTTCGGCTCAAGCGAGTTCCCAATATTGTAGTTTTCTTATCTTCTGCAAATTTTTCGATAAGCTGGCTCCCACACCAATTTTTTTACAACGTAAACCTACCTTTACAACCACACCTTATATAGATTTATAATATATATAAAAGTATAAAGAATCTTCTTAAGAAAATCTTTTATATATAAATTTTTATAAAATAGCTTGTAATTAGGGTAGCATTTATATAGTAGTGTCTTGCCTCGTTATACACGTATATACACATTCTATAAGCTAGTTTCTTAGCAGTAACCCCATCAAAAAACTCACAAAATCTCTTAACTTGCATGGGTTATATATCTACAACAACAATAGATATTAAGACGTCTACTACTGCAAAATAATCGCATTAGTAAACTTTATAACTTTATAACTTAGTATTTTTAAAAAATATTAAGGCGTTATATAGTTATACTTGTGGAACTTTTGTGCGTAGGAGCCGTCTTATTAAAAAATTTGCAGAAGATAAGAAAACCACAGTATTGTGGTTTGTAAAAGTATTGCGAAAATCAAATTAAGCGAGCCATAAACTGTCAGATAGTTCATATAGAGCTATTTATTGATGAAATGGGTTAATTAATTAATAATCTTAATCGTGTCTTGTTTGTTGATTGACCTAGGGCCCCTGGGCTTAGACGAAGATATTTATAATATACGTGACCCGTGCACGTAACTTGTGTACGTCCTACGCTATAGAGAATATAGATTATCTAATATACCCCCTTAGCTTTGACCTGGTTGAGGACAAAGCTAACCACCTTCTCGTGTCCGTTAGTGCGTTAATTAAACTATAATCTTATCTAAATCCTTCCGTCTCGCTCTAATATTCTCCCTTAGGTCCTTTAATTACTTCTCCTTATTTAGCCGCTCCTTAATATCTATTATTCCGATTATATTAATAAAGCTCTTAAACCTCTGCTTAAGCAGGGCCTTCGTAAATCTATTAGCGATTATTTCCTTTATCGCTTTCTATTAAAATAGCACTTATCTTATTACGTATTCTTAACGTAACTAGTATTAATAGATATTAATATATCGGAGCTTTATAATTAGCTTTGCCGTATCTTTTATAATTAGTTAAAGTATTTAGGTGTTATTATAGTTAATAATTAAGGGCTCGTTTAGCCTTAACGTTATTACTTTAAGTAGCCTACTAATAAAGATAGCTTTCTTTACTGTCTGTAATAGGGCTAATAGCTTAGCTTCTGTGCTTAACGTCGTAACTATACCTTGCTTGTTTGCTCTCTAGGTAATTAGCCCCCTAAATAGCTTTATAATATATCCTTACGAGCTCTTTCTATTAATAGAGTTATTTATAAATAATATTTTACTAACATAGATAAATAATTGCGCTTTACTTCTACTGTCTCCGTTATCTCGTCCTTAGTCGCGTATTCCTTTATCTCTCCCTCTACCGTTTATTTCTTCCTTATCTCCTCTATAGTAGATTGCTCTGCTCCTCGTGCTATATAGGTACTAGATAACTCTATCTACTACTTAATAGTGCTTTTAGCTTGGGTCCTAATTAAACCTTACTAGCTGTAATATTGCAAAGGCAATATCCGGACGTGTTATAGTGGCTATATAAAGTACTAAACCTAGTTTTCTCTAATATAGTATTATAGAAGCTAGTAGGGATATAGGACGGACTAATAGGTCTATATTAGGGGATAGACGCATTAAACGGATTATACGGTAATTGGTAGGAAGGAGTTCCGATTTTACTATAGGAGTGTTTAAAAGACGCCCTCTAAGATCTATCTTATACTAGTTAGCTATCTTCTTAATATAGGCTTCCTAGGATAGCTATAGGAGCCTTTAGTTATAATTGCGTAGCATATAGATTTCTAGGAACTATTTTAGCTTGCTAAGGGTATTTATCTAGTATTCCTTGCTTAGCTCCTTAATTACTTCTTAAGCTTTCTTCTTATCTATCTTTCGGTAGTAGAAAACAATATCATTAACGTAGAAGAAGACGACTATTTTACCTTTTAGCATAATATACGACTCCTAGGGTACTTCTTTAAAACCTAATTCGTTTAATAAGCTCGTAAGATTCTTCTGCTATAATAGTGATAATTATTATAGTCCGTATAGGGCTTTTCTTAAGCGCAGTACTTTATCTGTCTTTCCTTTATTAAACCTTAGCGGTAGCTTTATATAGACAACCTTATTAAGATCGCAATAGATAAACGCATTAACTATATCTATCTATATTATCTCTAGGTTAAATTTTGCAGTAATCGCTATAAGGGTTTAAAAGGTTATACTAGCTAATGTAGTAGCTTTTATAGGTAGGTCTCCTAGGGCCTATTGATTTCCGTAAACTACTAAGCATGCCTTACATTTCTAGAGAAATTTATACTTATCCGTCTTATAGACGAATACCTATATTAAGCTAAGGACCTACTATCCCTTTGCGTGCTTCTTATCTGTTTCTTAAAACGACCTTATTTAATAATAAGATTAGAGATAGGCTTGTTAAGCCTCTTAGAACTAATCTTAAAGAGGATATATATTAAGGTTTTAGATTAACTAGGGTAGTGGAGGTAGGTTCTTCCTATATAATCTAATATTATGTATTCTGCCTAATTTTAGCTTACTATTGTTAAGTTAACTATTAAGGTTAAACTTCCTTCCTGCTAAGAAGGCGCAGTAATAGGCTAATATGATTTTTTTAGTAATAAAGTCTTTAAACCTATTATCGCTGGCTTCCTTAAACAAGTCTTTAACTAAGTTATTAGACACCCCTTAAGTGTTAAACGCATCTCCTACTTAATAAGCGACGTCTTAATTAGTACCTTGTATATCTAACTTTATAGAATACTTAACGTAAAAGGTATATAGAGATTCTTCGTCTTCTTTTATTAGAGGTGGTGTATAGTATATATCTTTAAGAGCTCTTATAAGCTTAAGATCTGCTAACTTATTAAAGGTTTACACTAGCTTATTAACGTTATTGTTGTCTTCCTCTTAAATTAACGGTTTAAATATTTCTTTATTATCTTCTAGAAGGACCTTATTCTTAGTTAAGGTATTAAGGAGTTAAATCTTCTTAATTAGCGTGTCTAACTTAGCGTGTAGGTCCTTTAAGATGTCCGTTTACTTGCCGTTAAAAAACATCTTCTTATTAAAGATGACGTCCCTAGTAGAGATAATAATACCTTTATATGGGATCCAGATCCTGTAGATATTAGTAGAGTTATAGCCAACGAGGTAGCTAATATGGGCTTGCGGATTTAGCTTACTTAGCCTTTTTTTTTTTTAGCTAGGCGTCCGACGTTATTGCGTACGCCCTATAGCCGTAGGCTTTTAGGTGCGCTAGTTGCGGCTTTTTTAACCTATTGGCTAGGAAGGTATAGAACTTCTTATATAGCGATTTCTAACTATTGCTTTTTAGTGGTGTTTAATCTTAAAGGTATACTATATAGTTAACTATCTCGTTCTATAGGTCGTGTAGTAAATTAGCAGCAATTTTTATTGATTATAATCTCTTAATAATTACACCCCCTAAGCGTTTAGTAGTACTATTTTAAGCTTAGGTATATAGCGCCGAAGGCTTAAATATAATTCCTTAAGTCCGTAGCTATTTAAGGGTTCTTTTTCTCCCTAGCTTGTTGTCTAATCTAATAGTATTAACCTTAAGGTTATACCTTAGACGAATCCATTAGGTAAAATCTTTAAGCACTTATAGTGTCTCCTTTTCTTTACTATATATCGTTATAAAATACGGGAAGGTTCTTCCTAAGAAGGTATTATAGATGAGTATAACTTATATAAATTTAGTATGCGCTTCCTTAAGGTTAATTTAGTTAATATAGAGGTTAAGATAAGGTTTATTAATATTCTATTTTAAGAACCTTCTTAAGACCTAACGCTTAATTTTGGCAAGACTGCAATGTTAATATTCCGTTATTTTTAGGCCTTAAAGCTTAACTTCTAAGGCGTTAAGACCTAAATAATAAAGGCTTATAGGTCCTGGATAACCTAAACGCAGATACTATAAATATATATCTCCTTTTAAATCTAGATAAGTGTCTTTTAATAATGCTCTGCGCTTCTATTAGCGTAGTAGTTAGCTTATATTAAATGCTAATAGACTTCCTAGTTGGGCGTATTTAATAGTCTATTATCTATAACGTTCTTCTATTTAATATAGGATTATATTATCCTTCCAAACTAGAAGATTATTATCTTCTTTATTATTCTAGTAGTACCCTTATTTTTAAAGTAGACGGAACGATATAAGGTTTATATTAAAGTCTATATAAAAGGCAACGTCCTTAAGATATAGGATTCCCTTGCTCTTATCTAGTTTTGTAACTTAGATAGTAATATTACCATAGCCTAGTATAGGCACTTCTAAGCTGCCGGTAATGACGTATTTATATCTTAAAGCTTTCCTAAAGTTATAGAAACGAGAGAGGTTATTAAAGATGTGGAGAGTAGTTCCTAAGTTAAGAATAGTTAATAGCTTTAGCGAATGGAGTTAACCGGTGTAATATGATTTTAGGAATATTGCATTAGCTTCTCCCTTAATCTTAACTATCTCCTAGCTCTTGTCCTATTATTGTTAAGCTTTGTCTTTCTATTCTTTAAGTCTAATCTTTATAACTTAGTTAGTAAGATTTTTATTCTTTTCTACCTTCTTTAGTGCCCTATTAATGCGCGCATCTTTTATTATAACTCCTATAGATTTCTTGTCTTTAAATAAACACCAATAATCCTATAGAGAGTGTCCTTATATTCCGCACGCTAAGTACTTAAGCATTAGCTTCTTATAGGACGTCTCCTTATCTACTAGTGTCCCAACTCTCTTTAAGCGTCTATTATATACTAAGGCTCTTCCTCTTTATAAACCTTTAGTAGTATTAGAGTGATCCTTAATAGCTTGCTCTGCGAAGTCTGCATTAAAGGTACTCCCTCTTATAGTAGTATTAACTTTCTTTAAAGGTGTTTTAAGTCCTTCTTATAGCTCCTTTACTACTCTATGGTATTTAGAAGATCTTAACTTCTGTAGGTTATTTAATTTGGTAGTGTACTTTATATAGTAGGCGTTACTAAAAGGTTAAATAACTTCTACTAAATCTTAAAGCCAGATTTTATTAGATATTTAAGGGATCTTATACTTCTCTCCTAGTACTATTATGTGTTCCCATTAATCTAACCACTAATTTAATTTTAATAAGTGTTTAAACCCCTTAAGGGCTTTTATATACTAGTGTTATAACTTCTTCCTAACAAATAATAAGGTAGGTTCTATATTCTCCTTTAATTGGGATAGCTATTCTTTAACTATTAAGGAAGGGTTAAGCAGTAGCTTCTTCTAAATTAATACTATAGTTATAATCTAGGTGCGTATCTATTATAGATGCTCTTCCTATTTTAGGAAGTACTTTATGTCCTAATTATAGTATCGTCTGCTATTCTTATATGCTTTCTGTTAATTTGACAAGAGCTGTATATATAAGGTTGCATTCTTATTAAAATCTGTAACCTTTAAATAAGGTGGTTTTTTAAATAGACCTTCTTAAGGTGCTTCTATAGCTGGGTTAACGTAGGCCTAAATTTGCTAATCTATAAGGGCTTGGAGTTGCTATAGCTATTATTCCCAGTCTTCTGGCTTATTAAGGATAATCGTGTTTAATAAGGTAGTTAGTAAAGTCATTTAACTAATAGGTAAAGGGGGAATTGAGATGGTATTTTATTATTAGGATCGTCCTTATTATTAGGATCGTCCTTATTATCAGGATCGTCCTTTAACGATTAAGGTGGAATCTTGTAGAATCTTATAGAATCTTATAGAATCTTATAGAATCTTATAGAATCTCGTCCTATAATAATTGAGGTAGGATTTCGATTAGGGTTGTCTTGTAACAATAAGGTGTCAGAGTCTAACAATAAGGTAGAATTTCTTTAAATGATTAAGTAATAGCTAAATAGCTTCTTATGTTGGCGGACTAGGCTTATAACTGTTAGATAGTTTATATAGAGCTATTTATTAATAAAATGGGTTAATTAATTAATAATCTTAATTGTGTTTTGTTCGTTAATTAACCTAGGGCCCCTGGGCTTAGACGAGGATATTTATAATACACGTAACCCGTATACGTGACTTGTGCACGTCCTACGCTACAGAGAATATAGATTATCTGACACGAACATACAACATCAACTTTTAGTAAGTTTACTATACAAATTATATGCCTGCCACGCCTAATACACTTATATTTGCCTTTTATGCCAAAACAAATCCCTTAATAGCAGCTTTATCAAATTCTAGTAGCTTTTTTATTTAATTGGTCTATTAAGTGTATTATAGTAGCTATAAAGTTATACCTTTTAACTATATACCTAATGAACTAAATAATATTAGAATGAATAAATAAAGCTATTAAATCTAATTATAAGGAATATAGGCACTAATATAGGCCTATATCTACGGATACTAAAGTAGTTACTGCGGAGACCGAATTAAAGAAGTCTGCTTATATAAGTAGGAAAACGTATAACGTGTTCCACTACTTATCTAGCTACACTAGTTATCCAGCCACCCCACCAGCACTAAGACGCGTCTTTATACCAAAACAATAATGTTATTAATTCAGAGCTCTAAATCACCCCAGAAAGAGGGTAGACTACCTCTTGCTAAACAAACCGTTCAAAATAATAGAATTTCAAGTATTTGTAGGGCTGCAACGTAGTAGGGTGGCCAGATAACTGGTGGAACACGTTATAGAGGACTCTTTTAGAGCTATCGTTAATACCAAATCCAGCTTAATCTTAACCTCTATAGGGAGGCATACCCCCCTCCTAATCTTAAGATTGGGTGGTTAAGAGCTATAAATAAGGTATATAAGAAAGTCTATAATATATAATGTTATAGTATTAAGTGTTAATATTTTATATAGGCCCCTATTACTTATCTAGAGGACCGCCTAACTGCCTTCCTTAACAAAATGGCCTAGTTTCTATAGGACGATTATAATATTATAGCATCCTTTTTATTAATTTAACGAACTCTCTAACGTAATAGGTGGAGTAGAAAGTATTAAACGGATAATTAGGAATAAGAACTCTATCTACTAAAGAGGGCTCTAGAAGCTCTTTATATATATTAGGTAGGTCTAGACAACTAAGTCAAAATAGGTAATAAGATATTTGATAAGACATTTAGTTATAAGTTAAGAGATAATTAAGATATAGTTCATATAGATAATCTAGGTCGTTAGACAGTATTACGATAATAATAAGGAACTCTAATTTAGGTTAATATACCCCCTTAGCTGCACAGAGCCTTCTAGGCTGCTGTAGAAATACTAAAAAGTTATAATACTAATTTAGTATTAAGTTAAGGGAAACTCTCTATATACTTACCCTGCCCAAATATTATTTAAATTAAATTAATTAGATCCTCTATATTAATGAGGTTTAATTACTAAATAAACGTTTTATGCTTTTAATAAAGTAAAGCCTTTATTAAGCCGTCTGCTATTATATCCGTAGTAGGGACCTATTTAATATTAATCTTTTCTTTACAAACTTCCTGGCGGAGCTAGTAGTGATAGATATTAACATATTAGAGCTTAGTATTAAGCATAGCGTCGCTTTTAGTAAGTAGTTAAATTGTCTATATATTATCGCAATAGATTACTTACTTCTTATTAGTATTAAATATAACTTTTTTAAAGAATCGCTGCCACTAAATTAACTTAGTAGCTGTATGCGACAGGGCTAGGAGCTTTGCTTTAGTGCTTAATTTTATTACTAATATTTATTTAGTTAACCGCTAGTTAATTAGTTCTCTAAATAAAGTAAATAGATAGCCTTCTATACTCTTCCTACTAACTAGATTATCTCTAAATAATACGTCGCTTGCCTTTATAAAGATCTAGTTTATTATATTCTTCTTTAAGTACTTAATTGCAAGAGTCTTGGTTTAATTAAGGTAGGCAATTACCCTTATAGCAGCTACGTTGTAAATTAGTAACAGATTTTATAAGAATTTTAATAGCTTACTTACTATTCTCGCTATATCTAAATAAGTAATATTGGCTGTATAGAGTATAGATCCGACTTTCCTTTAATAGGCGTAGGTATTCTACTTAGAGGCTTACTCTAGATTAGGCTTAAGTTTCTTAATGCCCATTAGTATATATATCTTGTAATAGTCTTTAACTTTAAAGCTTATTGTAATTTTGTTAATATAAAAGTCCTAGCTAAGCTAGAGCTTCCCATTCTTTTTATTATGGATAATTTAAATTCCTAGGAACTAGGTAAGATTACCTAGGTCCTTTATCTCGTACTTTTTTATAAGGTGCTCCTTAAAGGTTTAGAGCTTAAGTAGGTCTTTCTTCCTAAAGGTAGCTGTGATATTATTAATATAGAAGAAGACTATTAGCTAATTGTTTTAATATAGGCAAGGCTCCTCCGCCACTGGCTTTAAGCCTTCCTTTTTTAGCGTTATTATTAAGTTACCGTGCTATAGCAGAGGTAATCGCCGTAATCCGTAGAGCGCTCTTTAAAGAAGTAGGCACTTACCCTTAATTAAAAACCTATTTAAACACTTAACGTATACGACCTTATTAATTACGCTGTTTGCGAATATATTAACAGCGTCGCTTTACTAGCAGTTTAGGTTAAATATTATAATAATAGCTATTAAGGCTCTAAATAATCTTACTACTAAAGTTATAGTATAGGTATTCTTATAAACTAACTCTTATAAATTACCTTGTGCATAAAGACGAGCTTTAAACCTTATTAGATATCCGTTAATATTAGTCTTATAAGTAAATACCCAGATAATAGGTACGGTTTTAATCTAGATTATCTTATTAACGACTTAAAACGTTCCTCGATTTTAAAGGTCTATATACCCCTTCTAAGTAGCAGCCGCGAACTCTTCCTTATATTAATGTCTTTAAAGCCCCTTCTAATTCCTAGGTAGTAGTAGGAGCTAATTACAGTGCAGCTTTTTATAAAATGTAAGCCCTATATTAAAGGCTAATCTTTAAGCTAAAAGGCTTTAGTTGGTAACGTTAGCAAGAAAGCCTACGTAGATCTTTAATCGTCCTTTAAGTCTCTTTCCTTTAACCACATTTTACTCTCCTATATCGCTATTAATCTTCTTCTTTAGCTTAGCTTTATTAGTCGGAACTATAGTATAGTGCGGCTTCTTTACTAAGGTATTTTAAGGACAGTAGTAGAGGCTCCGGTAAGTTAGGTTCTGGTATTTTATCTAGGGTAAAAAGCCTTAGAGCTAAGTTGTCTTTAAAGCTTAAATCTTATTACTTACTACTTTTAATATTAGGCTCTTCCTAATTTCTACTAAAATCCACCTATTATCTTCCTTTGGTATTAACTTAAATCTTATTTTAAGTCTTATCGCTTTTATTAGATAACAATTCTAATTTATCTTAAAGATTTTATATTTAGTGGACATTAATAATTTCTAATATTTAGTTAGTTTTAACTTAGAGTATATTCGTAAGATCTAGTTATAAGTCATTATAGAGCAACTGCTTATTAAACTTTATATCTCTTATTCTTATAACTTTCTTCTAGCTTAGAATATAGACTCGGAATATATTCGTTAAATTATACCCCACTAGATATGGGCCCTTAGCGCGAGCTTATTTAGACGTAGGATATTATACTTAAGGGGATAGGCCCTACAGCTATAGACTTGTAGGTGGCCTATATTAGGTTTTAGTAGTAATATACCTATAGCTAACTGGATTTTCTTAAAAGGTATCTACTACCTAAGTCCTCTACTAGGCGTTCGATTAAGTAGATAGGTAGCTACTTTATAGACTTTAGAATATAGCTCCTCTAGTAAATCAGCCTTAATTCTTATATACCGAGCCTTCTATATAATTCCGCCCCCTAAATTGTTCCGCTAGACCGTTCTATAATTAAATATTAGGTGCTAATCTTTTAAGAGTAATTCCTTATTTAGCTACCTATTCCTTAAATTCGCCTATAAAAGACGTTTCTCTATTTATATAGATAATGGCTACCTTAAAGCCGTATCGGCGTTTAATAATATTACAATAATTAATAACAATTTAGATAAGGGACGACTTCTTAGCCATTGTCTCTACCTTATTTATTCGCGTCGCGTTATTAAGAAAGTATACCGCGTACTTATTACTATTAAATGCGACTATTCCGGGTATTAAATTAAGGTAAATTCTATAGAAAGGAACCGTTAACCGTATTAGTAGTCTTCTTAATATTACCTTATAAGCTTTACTTACTCCATATAATTCGCATTCTACTATTGTCGGGCCCTTTAGAATCGCGCCTGTTACTAACTAAGGTAGTTACTTAATTACGTCTTTTCCTGTATGGCCTAATTACTATTACTATATATAGCCTTCTGCCTAATTTAGTAGAGGCTTTAATAAATGCTTTATTAGCTTTAATTAAGTCGTAAATAAAGCCTTAAGTAAGTCACTTTTTAGCTTATTATATTTAATAGTGTTCTAACCATAGTAGCGGCTATAGTAGGCGTATGTCTTATTGTTACCATAGAAGAAAGTATTCTCTTTATTGTTCTAGTAAACTCCCTTATTATTAAGCTTATTAAGATATACTAAGTTAGTATAAAAGCCTAATATAAAGGCTACTCCTAAGAGCTATATCTGTCTCTTCCATTTTAGGTTATTAATTGTAACTATAGCTATACCATAGCTTACGATTTCTTCTATATGCGAGCCTATATAAACGCGTTCTAATATAGGCTTAATATTACTAATAAACCTAGCTCTCTCGTTAAAGATATATAGGCTAGTTCCTAAGTTAATGTCACGGAACGAGGTCAGGAGGCTCTGTGAACGTCATAGCATTAACTATGGCACACGACAGGATATTGCACGAAGGTGCAAAGAGGTGCGAAGGGACCAGCACTCTATATACTGTGGGGTGCCAAGGCTCGCTAAGGGCCGCCAGGCCGGAATCCGTGACAGTTAAGAATTACACTATCGCGAAGCTTGTAATTGGAAGCTATGTTATTAGCTTCTATATAATAAACTATAAAGTTTCCGTAGGGCTCTTAAGAGCTCTAATTACTGCTATCCTTTGGCTTTTTATTAGCTCAATTATCCTTCTTGTTAGCTTAATCATCCTTTTTAATTTGCTTAATATAAGCCTTAATTTTAGGTGTCGCATTAGCAATCTTCTCATCTACCTTCTTCTAAATTTTGTTACTTGGTTTAAACCACAATAGGTAAGGAATTGACTCTATAATATATCAGCACTTATTAAAGTAGTAATGTTTTCCGCATAGACACTTTAGCGGCAGTCGCCTTTTCTTCTTTTACTTATCTACTAACGATTAAGGCTTTAATTTAGGCTTTAAATTTAGTGACTTATCTTTAAAGATAACTCTAAAGGATCCTCCTTATAGGGTTTTACCCTTCTAGGCGAGCTCTATACAACAGTAGTTTTGGTATATTTCGACCAGTTTAAAGAAGGTAGAAAGCTTCTTCTCCTTCCACTTAAGCCTTTTAAGCTAATTCTTCCAATATTCTAACTAGCTTCATGTAATAGGTTTAACTATATATACGAAGTCTTTTACTAAATAATTACTATTTACCTTAGGTAGATTTAGCTCCTTATATTTAGTATATACCATCTCTTAATCCTATAAATAGACCTTAAAGTTCTGGTTCTAAGGCACTTTCTTAAGCCTTATATACTAGGTAGCTACTTAAAGCTTTTAAGCGCTATTAGTTAGAGTAATTCTCTTCTTAAGAGATACTAAGATATTATAGGTGGTGGTGCATTTAAATATGTAGATAAGGTAGATACGTAAGATAGAGCTTAGGATATAGCTGCGCAACGTATTAAGAGCTAACAGCTATTTTCTATATAGCTTTATATTGTCCCTATAGTCGGCTTTAAGCGTATAGAGCTCCTCCTTCTCCTCCTTATCTAGGTCCGCGAGCTTTATCTTCCCCTAGCTATTGGTATCCTTAGGTAAGACTTAAATAGGTTCTTTAAGCTATAGCAGATCGGTCTTAAGTGTTAATAGGTCAACATACTTCTAGAGACGATTGTTATTTACTTTTAACTTAATAACCTTAATCTATTTATCCTAATTATTTAGGCTTATAAGGATAACGGATAATATAATAACGAGAGGGGTTTCTTATTAAGAAGTCATTGTAGGTAGTTATCTATAATTAATAATTAAAATTAATGGGGATAAAGGCTTTAGAATTAAAGATAATATAATAAATGGCCTATTATAGACCTTATATTGGCAGTAATACGACTATTAAGAAGAGATATAAACGGGTTAGTTAAGATACTATAGGAGGCGCTAGAACCGATTAAGCTATAAAATGAGGGGTAGCTAAGTTATATAGCTAGTTACGTTATAAGTTTGGAATGTGGGAATGTAGGAATATAGGAACGTAATATACTAATATATTAACGTTCCGACGTACTTAGTATATTTCTTAGGCGCAGTATTATATATTTAAAGGACTATAGTCCTTATTTAGATAGTTCTCTTCTTTATAGTAAATCTTAGAATATAATTAGAGTTAATCTATTAAGCAACTACTCTACTAGTTATTATTACGTTATTAACTTTCTTGTTATCTATATACCTAGCCTATTAATAAGTTTACCGTAGTTTTTACTACAAGGCTTTGTTACACATTTATTACCTAGTTATAGTATTAATAAAGTTAAACAATATGCTACTAAAAGCACTAGTTACAACGCTATTAATAGTAGTAATCACTTTAGAAATAAATAGAGACCCTAGCATGCGGGATATAGATTCGCAGCTAGTCACGGTAGGTTAACTATAAGAGATAGTTAATTAATTAATAGATAATAACTAAATACTTAAGGAACGAATTAATGGCATCGGAGTAGCAAAGGTTAAGTTACTATTAGTTAAACAATTGTTAGGAAAGAAGTTAAAGCTTAAAGGGTTTTTAGTATAAATGCGTTTTAAGGTAATATAGAAAGGCATAAAGCTTGCTATACTAATAGACCAAGTGGTTTACGTAAAATTGTTTCTAATAGGAAGAGTACTTAAGTAGTTTAAACCTTACTTTACTAAGATATAGGAGAATGGAGGCATAACTGCGAACCTAAAAGTTAAATTTATATTCTTAAGTTGGGGAGGATTCGTAGAACGACTTATATAGATATTTAGGGACCTAAAAGCAACTACAATAGTAAAGAGAAAGCTTTAAAACCTAGTATAACGGACCTTAGTAATTAAGTATATAACACAGTTCTAAATACTAGCTATATAGGTTAAATGGAATAATAGGGCGCTTATAGCACAGTATAAGTCGGGACTTAAGGTAAAAGTTTAGGACGTAATTATCCTAATAGAAGATACGGATACCCTAAGGGAATTAATTAATTAAGTAATTAAGATTAATAATAGGATCTACTAAAGGGAGTAGGTTAAAAAAGGTTAAGATAGAGTTCTATAGTTATATAAGGCGTAGAGTACGCATTAACTAAGTTAAAAACTATAGAATGGCGGACTAGAGCTAATAGACCTAAGTAGTATTAAAGAGTATAGGAGTAAACGACTATAAAAACCTAGAGGATAAGGATTAAGTAATTAAAGGTCTAAGAAGTAGAGGCTAAATTAGGGATATTATTAAGAGAAGACGTTTAGGCGGACTCTATAATAGGAAAAATGGTTTAAAGAAGGAGCTTATATAAATTGCGGAAAATAGAGTTATTTTGCTAAAAACTATAAAGATGGTTAGAGTAACTATATAGTAAAGGGAACTGAACTAGTAGATAACACATATATATAGAGGGATAATAGTATACTATAAGGAACCAAAGAGTGTTTAATTAAGAGTTTTGCGTTTTATTATAATAACATATACCAAATTTATAAGGACGCTAAGTACGGCGTAAGCTATTGGCTATAGGAGCTAAAATTATTAGAGTTTAGAGGAATTAATAAACCATCTCGTAGATTGGATATTAAGGATAATAAATTTAATATAGGCGAAATATTTAGTAATAATAAGGTAATAAAGCCAGCTTACTAGGAGTATATAGACCTTAGAGATGTTATAATAGAGGTAGAAGTTAAATCTACTATAGAGGACGGATTAGTAATGGGGATTGAGACTCTATTAGGTACGATGTCTATCGCTTTATAAGATGTAAGAGAAGTAGGATAGTAAACCACTTTGGCACTCGATAAAGGTAAAAGGCTAAAAGTTTAAGACCCTTAAGATAAGGTAAAATATGCCCAAGGACCTATAACGGATGAAAACCGATAAGGTAGAGTAGTGGCTTAGTTTAGTAATATATAAATAAGTATAGGGAGAGAATTCCTAGGGACTTAAGACTTTAAAGAATAAGTAGGAGTACCTATAGTAGGTAAATAAAGTGTTTAGTCTTAGAGTTAAACGGTTAATACTAGAATTATAAAGTTTACGGATTTAGAGAATTTTATAGCTATATGCAGACCAAGAGAAGACTAAAAAGGATTTAAGAATTAAATTAAAGTATGGTATAAATAAAGAGGCTACTAAGGGTTAAGAATGCTAGGCAGACTTAGGGTTAAAATATTTATACAAAAAATTACTAATAGGCTAAAAGTAGGCACGCTAAAAGTAAAGTGGCTTAAAGAACTGGAATAAGAAGAGGACCTAGGGGTTCTAACCAGATTTAAAGAACGGCATACTAAAGGTTGCAATAATACAGCAATAATGAGATATTTCCTTATAGATAGATTATATACGCTTACAGAGCTGTACTAAAAGTGGTATAGGTAGCGATATAATAATAAGTAGAAAGACTTTTATATATAGCTAGATAAGAAAGTTATTTAAGACTAAGTAATTACAGAAAAGCGTATAAGTTATATTAAAGGAGTATTAATTATAACGTTAAGAAATCTAAAAAAAAGATTAGAGGACTAAAGAAGTAAAAGGTAAATTATAGTACTTATAAACGATAAACTAGCGTTTAGATTAGCTAGATAGAGGTTTAAATACTTAAGTAAAGATAAGCTAAGAGTTAACCTAAAGTACCTAGCATATTATATATTGGTATAGATTATATATATAGATAATATAGATAATATATATAAAAATCCAAATAAAAAGAATTAAAAGTACCCTATAAGGATATATTAAGCGCTAGATAAGCAATAGTATAGGAATGCTAAGTATATATATAGATAGTATCTAGTAAAAGTTTAGGGGTTAGATTATCTAATACTTTAACTAAAAAGATTCCTTATAGAAGAATGCTTAGATAGATAATAGTAGTAGGAATGCTTAGAGAATATATATCTATAGTATATTAAGGACAAAAAATAAACTAGGTATTAGCTAAAGAATAAGCTAAGTATATAAGGATTAAACAGCTAATAGTTAGGAAAAGTAGAGGCCTATAAGACTAAAGGGAGCTAGTAGTAAAGCCTTAGACCCTTAAAGGAATTTAAAAACAATACCTAAATTTATAAGTTAATTGGTAAGATTAGTAGTTTAAAGTATTAATAGATAGTGAAGTAATAAGGAACTATATCTTACTAGTAGTAGTTAAAAGGATAGGACTACCTTATAGATAGAAGGAGTATTCTTACCTATTAGTTACAATTTTAGAAAATCTAATAACCTATAGAGAAAGTATTATTAACCTTAAAATAGGGCCTATTTAGATAACTATTAAAGAGAAATTAATTAAGATATCTTTTAATATCCTACTATTAGGACGGGATAAGGCAGTATTAAGTATGCCTTAGTTATAGGCATATAATTGTAATGGGACTAGCCTAGTTATAGTAGGAATATCTTAGTAAAACACTCGACAGATAAATTCCGACGCTTAACTAAATTCTGCCGAATTTTACTAGCTTAATTAACTTCTACTAAATTCTGCTAGATTAATTAAATTCTACTAAAGTCTATTAAAGACCGCGTGCGTATAAACGCACGCATTAACTACTAAGCCCCTAACTATTTTATTATATAATTCTCTTATTATTCCTTTCTCTTCTTTACGCAACGTCTTGTTCTTAGCAAGAGCTATATACCTTTAGATTTAGATATAATTTATATTATTTCTTTAAATCTTCCCTAAAGTCTCTTCGCGCCCTTATATTATATTATATTAGGGTAACTACTATTAAAATGGTAAATAAACTTAAACCCTTTATGTTAACTACGAGTATTATAGCCCTAGTTAGGGAATAGTTAACTATAATATATCAATTCTTTATGGATACTTTAGCATAATAGCGAGTAATATTAAAAGCTTAGTACTAGTAATTAATGGGAGCAATCTATAAAGAACTCTATAATCTTAAAGCACTTATATTAAAGACCCTAATAGCAACACCTATAAATAAAATTAAAATAACTATATATAAACCTAACCCGTTAAATATAAACCCTAAACTAGTAATAATAGCTTAACCCGTACTTATAATAAGCCTAATACTTACTATAAAATCTAAAAAGCTCCCTAACCCTCTAATACATAACTATATATTTAAGAATCACAATACAATCGCCCGCTAAAGAAACCTGCGAAATAAGCCCAATAGAGCTCCTACGAGCTCCAGAGGACTATTAAAACCCTTTCTATTAAAACCACACACCCTAATTCAGCGTTAGTGGAGGTATATATGGTGTTTTCTAATATACAGCCCCTAAAACCGGATTACAATAAACAAACAAACCCCTAACCCCAACCCTAACCACCCCAACCACCCTAATTAAACAGCGCGCCTTTTAAGAACGCGTTCTATAGGCTATATAAACCGCAGAATAAACCCAGCAGGCACTATAGAAACGATCTCTTAATATAGACGAGGAGCGCTCCACTATACTCTCCTTCCTTACTACCGCGATTATAACCCTTTGGACAGCCTTTACTACGTCAGCAGAGCTTATCTAAACCTAAGGAACCCAGGAGTAATATACCTAGGACATAAAGGCAATCCGGACAGATATTGGCGCCCTTAGGAAGGCCGCAACAATGGCTATAAAGAGCGGACCGACGTCTATAGGCCCGCTGTCGTACGCACACGTCGCTGCCACTATACCTATAATGCCCTAAGCTATAAGATAAGTTACCTACAAACCTATAAAAGTATATGAGATTACAATCCGTATAGGCGACGCCGCCGACTATAAGGAAACCTTAAAGTAGAACAGCTAAGCCCTAGTATATAAACTCTAGGCTGTAGGACCTCTAGACACCCATAGAATATAGGCCGTAAAGAAGTTATAAAGTGGTAACGTTAGGGCGTATATTACAGATAAAGACGTAAAAGATAGGTTACTATAAAAAATAGAGTAAACGAAGGTCCTTAGACGCTCTGTTACACCAGCTATTCCGCTAGTACTAGTAGAGGTCTATATAGTACCTATAAGCCTCGCCATCTAAGGCCTAGAGGCTAAGTAGATAATAGAAGATATAATAAAGCAGAACTATACTATAGCGGGGCTTATAGTAGAAAGGCTAGCGTGGAAAAGGCTAGGAAGAGTCTAAACAGGACAAAAGGTTAAATTGTTACTTATTATAGGCATATAGTTAGAAGAGTTAGTAAATACGCTATTTAATTAGGGCCTCTTTTTAGAAGGAAACTACTACTTAGTTATAAGGCATAAGATAACGTTTCTAGTAATGCAGTGCTTTAAATGCTAAGGCTTTAACTATATAGCTAAGAGTTATAGGAGAGAAGCTAGATACGGACGCTACGCTAGGCAATATAATACTAGTAAATGTACAGGAAACCTACCTAAAAAGTGTATTAACTATAAAGTAGACCATAAGGTATGGAATAGGGCGTATAATATTAAGCGAATATAGTAAAAGAAGGCTGTAGTAATTAGGGCCTATACGCTAATATACTACGCAGGCACCTATAAGGCACCTATAAGCGGACAGCAATTATAATTATAGTACAAGATTACTACTAAGGAGGTCTCACAACGAGCTAAGAAAAGGAAGCTAAAGGAGATAGTTATATAAGAGAGCTCTATATAGGCAGAGGAAGCCCCCTAAAAGGTCGGCCGGCTATAGACTTTTAATTATTTTAGGAAGGAAATAGGCTAGAGGACCCTTTAATTAACACTCCAAACAGCACTATATAGTAGTATATACGCCCTAATTTAAATCCTAGTAACCTAGGAGCCTTTACTAAATATAGAGTTTAATATAGAGGTGGAAGCAAAAGCCTAGATCTAGAGAGAGGTATCTAAAGGCTCTAAAATTATATTATAAGGAAGCAAACGGACGCTAAAGGGCACCAACTTAGCTAACTTAAAGGCTAGCATAGACCTCTTATGTTAGGACACCAGAAAACACTTATAATTATATAGTATAATACTAACAATAGTAGGAACGGCGTACTACTCTACTTTTTATAAGAGGTAGAGTAGGCGGACCCCTAGCTAGATATATTAGCCATCTAAGAGCTATAGCAGAGGGACTAAAGAAATATAATATATACTACAAAATCCTACTACTTAGTATATACAGGAGTAGGTAATATAAGGGTCTGCTTTTATATAAATAAGGCTATTAATATAAACAAGTAGGCGCCTATATACTACTTAGTGAACGCATATATAATTAAGCTGGAGGGCTACAAGAGGACTATCTAGATTTATAATATTTATAACCCCTAATAGACAAACAGTAGTATCTATATACTACTAGAGCTGCTAAGGGCCGAGGAGAATATATACTGTTAGGTAATTTCAATCTATACCACCCCTTCTAGGGGGGTATAACAGTAATATACGCGGACAACATAGCAGATAACCTTATCCGCGCTATAGAGGTAGCTAGCCTAAGCCTAGCTACTAAGGCAGGCATAGAGATATAGGTAATAGGTATATTAAGGAGCACGCTAGACCTAGTATTTACCTCCCCCTAAATTACTAATAGGCTACTATAGAGTTAAAGACAAGACCGCTAGCATATAGGGTCCGACCACTTTCCTATTATTATAAAGGTGGACATAAAAACGCTAAAAGGGCCCCCCTTACCTAGGAGACCGCTATAAAAGAAGGCTAATTAGAAGGTGGTATAGAGTAAGCTAAAGGGCCAACTCTAGCCCCTATATAAACTCCTATGCGATATAAAAGATAAACTAAACGCACTAGCGGAGGCTATATACTAAGCGATTAAAAATACTATAGTAAAAATAGTACCTAACGCGTAGCCCTTGCTATAAGCCTCTAAAGCATAGTTAGAGAAATGTATAGAAGTGGTAAAGAAAACCTAATAGGCTTTTTAGGCGTAGAAGGTCTCTTAGTTAGTACCTAACTAGATTAACTATAGAGTCGCATAAAATAAGAAGAAAAGGGCAATTTAATAAGAGGCTAATAAGCTATAGAGGAAGACCGTTAAAAAGCTAATAAATAACCCTAAAGGGATATAGAGGATAGTAAAATAGGCGTATATAGCGGACGGGAAGCTAAAGGCCCTACTATAGTTTCCTCCTATTAGTAAACTAGGAGAGGAGACCCTACACTATAATAATAAGGAGAAGGCTATTATCCTTATAGAGTAGTTCTTTTTACTGCTAATAGAGGTAGACCTTAGTAATATACTAGGGTTTATATACCTAGAGCCGCAAATAGTAAAGGAAGTAGTTAAGGAGGAGGATATTATTACGGCCCTAAAGGGGCTTACCCCTAATAAGGCCCTAAGTCTAAAAAAAAATTACTAACTAATTCCTTAAGATATATAGAGAGCAGCTAGCCCTAGTACTAGCTAAACTCTTTAGCAGCTATATAGTAATTAAATATTATCTAAAACCGTTTAAAGACTCTATTATAGTAGTCCTCTAAAAACTATAGAAGCTATTCTATACTACGGTAAAGGCCTACTAGCTAATCGCGCTACTTAATACTATTAGGAAGCTACTTAAGAGAATAGTAGCTAGCTAACTGTGAGGTAAGGATGTAGATAGGGAGTCTAATGGTAGAATAATAGGTATATTGTATAGACAGAGACAAATCCTTAAGGGAAAAAGGAGGAGTCTGTGTGCGAGGTAGGAAGGGTTTTCCCTAGGCACGTGCTCTGCACGTGCCTTACGGGCGAGTCACCCCTGGGTTGCCCCAGGGTCGCCCGTACCTTACGGCTATATAACTATCTACTTAGGTTTTACCTAATAATGCCCCCCCCTTTAAAAAGGGTCGTCCCCAATCCTTTATATGCTTAAGCCTTAATAAAACCCTATAAAAAACCTTAGTAAGGAAAAAATTTAGAGGGGAAAGAGCGTTTTAATTTTATGTATAGAGAGACGGGTAGTATATATACGCGGCGCGAAGATATTAAGGAACTTTAACCGGCGGTTAAAGTTATCTAGTTAGTTAGATTTGCCTTGCTAAGACTCCCCCGCATTTAACCAAGCTAGTAGCAATTTTATATACCCGGTATAGAAAATCCTAATTAGTCTATTTAATAGGTAGAGCTAGTAGAGCTTAATACTGTCGCCTAAATTTAGTAGACCAGAAATATTCTAAAGCTCGCTTATATAGGTAGGTCGCTAGTACCTCGCGGGTAGGTTATAGGTTATTTGTATACAGCCAGATTCGTAGACGGTAAGGCTATATACCTATTAAATCCGCCGCTAACCCTGCTTTGGCCTTACGCTATACCGGCGTAGCGCCGTGTATACTTCGCGGGTAGGTTATAGGTTATTTATATACAGCCAGATTAGGATGGTAAGGCTATATGCCTGTTAGACCCGCCACTAACCTATGTTTTAGCCTTATGCGTTATCTGCGTAGTATATACGTGGAATAGTATAAGTTGTTAGTATAGGTTACTACTAGTAGGTCACTAGCAGGTTGTGGACCCTAGTTAAATAGACCTGTTCTTTAATATATAAATAATCTGCTTAGCTAGCATAGAGTAATAAACTAGGTTTAGGAAGGGTGCTTTCTAAATTAAGCTTCATTGCTGGCATACGCCGTGGCCTCGCCTATAAGTCATAGCAATCGCTACTTATTCTTTAATCCCTTAGGACGTCCTTTGTTTCGCTTTAATGTAGGTTATATTTTAATAGCGGCGCTTGCTTTTCGCCTACGCTTTAGCTATAAGGCTAGGGTGTCCCGCTTACGGTACTTATCTAGCAGTTATTAACAATTCTTAAGTTCTATCTCGTATTTCCATTTGTTATACTTATTTAGCCATCCTAGCTATTTAATAAGGTACTGCGGTTATTTAGCACAATCTTAGTGGGTGATAATTACTTCTACTTTCTAGCTGCCTTCCTTAAGCTCTTTTACTACCAGGGGTTAAAACCTAGGGCGTGACTTATAAGGCTCTAGTAGGGAGATATAGAAGACTAGGTAGAGCCGTGCTATAGTAGGTGGGAGCTCTAGCTTATATACTTGCTGCCCTATACGCTTTAGGATCTAAAACGGTCCTATAAACTTGTTATTAAGCTTTTTATAAGGACGTTTCGTGCGGATGTTCTTAGAGGAGAGTAGGACTTATTTACTAACGGCGAAATGCTTAGCTAGATGGTAACAATTATAGTATTTTACCTAAAGCTATTAGGCGTATATTATTAACACCGCCGCTGCCTTATGTATAAGGCGCAGGCGTTATAGATGCGTCTCTATAAGTTTAATATTTATTAACTTAGACTCTTCCCTACCTTACTAGGCGTCTTAAACGCCGTCTAGGACTCCGTCTAGGACATTTAGCAGCTAGCTATAGGCGAGCTTAATAGGGGAACGCTTCATTGTGGTATAGACCTTAGAGTTATAGGTAAAGGCTACTTCTTTAAGTAGGGAGGCCTAATTAGACTGTTCCCAGTTTGTAAATATATGTAGGTATATCTTAAGCTTTTAGTTCTAACGCTCTATTTAACTATCTATTTGCGGGTAGAATGCGGTACTAAGTTTACGTTAAACGCGGAGATAGTAGTATATAGTGCTCTAGTACTCGCTTGTAAATATACTACCCCTATTAGAGATGATATTATTTAGAGGCCCTATTTATATAAAGACTCTAAATAAGAGTTCTATAAGTTGCGTGGTATTAATTATCTTATATACTAGATAGTAGCGTACTAGCTTTATAAAACGGTCTATAAGGATAAGGACAGAGTTATACTTTACACTATTAGGAGTCTTAGACTCTAGAAGATCTATAATAAAGTTAAGTAAATAATGCCGCTAGGCTTAGGTGGGGACCTAGAGAGGCTGTAGCTTACTATAGGGTTTATAGCGGCGCGATTTGGAGCGTTAGTAGGTATTATAATTATTTAGGTATTTGCGAAGGTCCTAAGTAAGGCCGTTCTAAGTATACTTCCGCGCGATTACCTTGAAAGTATGGTTAAAACTATAGTAGCCGCCTATAGGATCGTTATAATTCCGCTTAAGGATCTCCTATTATAGTAATATGCAATTCAGCACCTAGACCTTATTATTTTGCCTTAGAAGTCCTTAATTATTAAGGGTATAGTTCTTATTACCGGCAGGAACTTATTTCTGGGTTAACTGATTATATATAAAGCGTATAAAGGTATCCTTTTTTTATACTCTATAAATAAAATTAACTAGTGACTTGGGGGGGTATTCTGTAAACGCTGTTTCGGCTAAGGCAGCTACTACTACCTCTTGCTATAGCACAAGACTTTGCGTAAAGTTGGTGCCAGTAAAGTAATATATAATGTATAGGTGACTTGCTAGGTTATTACGGGGGACCGTAGCCTAGGCTAAGGGGTCTTTCCTAGGGTTAAGCGCCATTAGGTTAGTTGGGGTAGTTTTAGAGAGAATGGCAGGACGCTCTGGTCCGCCGGCGCCAAGTTCGCGAGGGTCGCTCGTATGCTGCACGCATGCTACTTGCTGGTTTGGTATAGTAGCACTAGGGCCGCCTATAAGGCCTATAACCTGCAACTTTTGCTATAATATAGGCAGCATAGCATTAAGGATTATCCTTTTACTGCTATTTTTAAAGCCTTTGGTATAATCCGGGCGCTAGGATAGTATATTAGCGGGATTTACTTTACCTGGCTTATATTTAATCTTAAAATTAAACTTAGCTAGTTCCTTAGCGTACTAGGCCTAGTAAGTAGATAAGCTTTTAGTGGTTATAAAGTACCTAAGATTATTATAATTATAGAGCACGCGCGTTATATACGCGGCGTATTTAAGGTAATGGCGCCACGTCTTAAAGCATTATACTATAGCGAGTAGTTTTTTATTATATGTATTATACCGTACTTCTAGGCTAGTAAGCTTTTAACTATAATAAGCGATTAGGTGCTAGTAGAGTTAGTCTCTTTACCCTAAAGGCTGTAGAAGTATACCGCTATAGGTATAATTGGAAGCGTTAGTAATCACTATTAGGGGTAGATTAGGGTTAAAGTGGCGAAGTAGGGAAGCCTGTATAAATGTAGCGCGTAGCTTATAAAACGCCTACTGCGCGTTATTAGGCTAGGACTAAGGTTAAAACCATTTAGTAGGCCCTTTTAACTTACGCTTCCGCTTCTTCTCCCTATCTAATGTTGGGTCGTGATGCGCCTATATAAGATGTGCGTGTAGGGGGTATGCGGTATCTAAGTAGTTTTAGATAAATCGCCTATAGAAGTTGGTAAAGCTAAGGAAGACCTAGATGTCCCTATAGGACTTAGGCTTAGGCTATTCCTTAATAGCTTTTACGCGGTTAAGGTCTATTATGATACTTTTAGGGGTAATAATAAAGCCTAGGAACTTAACGTTTTTAGTATAAAAGATGTATTTTAATAGTTTGGCGTATAGGCCCTAAGCGTGGAGCTGTTGCAGTACCTGCTTAACGTGCTTGACGTGCTTATTCTTATTATTTAAGTAGATAAAAATATTATCTAGGTAAACTATGTAGATGGTATCTACTAGGGTTTCTAGAGCTTTATAAATATAGCTTTAGAAAGTTATAGGGGCGTTAGTAAGGCTAAAGGGCATTACTAGGTACTTAAAGTGACCGTAGCGTGTCTTAAATGCGGTCTTCTATTTGTCTCCCTTTTTAATACAAATCCTATAGTACGCATTACGAAGATCTAGCTTTATAAATATCTTCGCATGGCTAAGCCTATTAAAGAGTTCGCCGACTAGCGGTAGGGGATACTAATTTTTAATCGTGATCTTGTTTAGGCGTCTATAGTTAACGTATAGCCGTATTATACCGTCTGCTTTTAGTATAAAGAGGATAGGCACTCTAGTAGGCGACTTGCTAGGCCTAATCCAGCCCTTTTTAAGAGCACTGTCTAGATACTCTTATAAGATCTGTAACTCTTTCTATAAGAGGTTATAGAGGGGCATTTACGGTAGTGTCTTACCTTCTTCTAAGTTAATTGTATAGTTATACTTAGAGTTCTACGATAGTATGCTTACTAGCTTATTAAAAAAGATATTAATTTTCTCCTTATATATATCTAGTAGGCTAGGGGCCACGGAGGTTAAAGCGACTATTATGTAGTAGTATACTTCTAGGAGCTAGTAAAGAGAAGGGTGCAGCTAATATGCGTTTTGTAGGTATACTCGCACTAAGAGTGTATATAGCTCTGCTGTAGTATACTTAATAGTTTCAGGGTTTTAATTACCTCCCCCTTATATATAGGTAATCTGCGCCGGCACCGGAGGGTCTTTATAGGTACTCGCTACCAGTAACAGTAGGTCCTCTATTGTATTTATAACCGGTATCTCTACGTCCGGAGGGTCTATATAGGTACTTACTACTAGTAATAATAGGTCCTCTATTATATTTACGACCGGCGTAGAGAAGGAGTCTTCTAGCTATAGCGAATAAACTGTTTTACTAGCCTTAATATCTGCTAGGAGAGCGTTAAGGGTAACTATTTAGAGGCGTCTAGGGTCTAAAGTACCCTAGATAAACTGTCTAGAATGGAAGCTAATTAATAGATCTGCTTCCGCGAGCTAATCCTATCTAAGAACTATATTATAACCATTAAATAAGCCGCCCTAAAAGGTCTGCGGGTTAATGGTGTAAGAGGTACCCTAGGAGTCACTAGTGGTAACTATTAGATTATAAGCATCCTAGATTGTTATCTAGTTGCTATTAAGGAAGCGTATAATAGGTTTATATAAATATAGCGCGTAGTATATAGGTAGGTTAAGTTTATGGACGACATTTTAATTAATAAGGTTAATTTGGCACCTATTATTGTATAAAGTATATAGGCGGACTTTACTCTAGGGCGTATTTATTATAATATATGCCACAATACGTTTCTTCTCTCCCTCTATATTAGGCCCTAGTTGCAATTAAAAGAGATACACTACTAGAGCTTTAGGTTTTCTAAAGCCCGAGCTAACTTTTCTTTATTAGCCTACTTCTAGTATTCTTTACGGTGGCCGCCTACGGTCCTTTAACTCGCCTATGTAGCACTGGCGTCTGGGGGGTCCCCTAAGCTATCTGGCTTTTGGGTGGTCTCCCTAGGAGTTTACTTAGAAAAGCGCTGCCCTTTTTAGGTTCTGTTCCCTAAGCCTGACTCTATAGAGCCTATGCTGCGACCGCGCTTTATATATAATGATTTACTACTACTACTTACGCGATCTTCCGCGAGCTTTGTGGTATTAAGCAATTGCTCTATATAGCGGATTTTATTAAAGAGGTCTTTAGTGGTTCTTACCTATTAGGCAAAGTTCTGGCGGAAGAGCTCTGCTTATAGGTGGGCTAGGAGATATAAAAACTAAAAGTCTACCTATTATTTAGGATTGACAAAAGGGGTATATAAGAAGAGGTCCTCTAAGCTATATATATGGGCTAGGAAGACGTTAAACCTCTAATTCTCCTTTATAATAGCCGTATAGTATATTATAGCGTTATTAAAGCGTTTTACTATGGGGTTCCTAATCTAGTCTTAGACTATAGTCTTAAATTTATCCTATAGTAAAGGACCCTTATCCTTAGTGCCTAACCGGCAATAAACTAGTTAGGCGATTGTTTTCTCTTTTATAAGACCTTTAATAGCCTAGCGCGTACGTCGCTTATAGTTGTAGTTAGCGTTATTAACCTTAAATCGGTTCTTAACTACGGCAATCCACCGGTTAAAATACTGTTAAGTAGTACCGCTAATATTAGGTAGTAACTTCTTAACTAGGGCGTTAAGATTTATTCGGTGTATGCGTTCGCTATATAACTTATACTCTTTATTAAAGAGGTAATAGGAGGGCTTTATCGAATCAATAATGCTCCGTAAGTTAGCTATTTTCTTAGCTAGCTTATCTAGCTCCTTTATGTTAGCGGTATTAGGTAGGACGCTAGTAACCTTACTAAGCTCCTATTAAGCCCAGGTATATAAGTTAAACTAGTCTTTAGCGTTTATAGATATTTAATCGTTTTAAGATTTAGAAAATGGCTTAGATGCTACTGGTGTGCTTTTAGCGGTTTTATCTACACTAGATCCTAAGGCGTTCTGCGGTCGCATCGCTAGCGTATTACCGTTAGGTATAGGCGTCGGTTTTTTTTTTAGAAGCATTGTAGAAAAATTAAACCGGCTATCCTCCTAAGGAAATTAGTAAGGATTTGAATATAAGGTAAGGATATGGATAGGAAGTCTAATAGTGGAATAATAGGTATATTATATAGACAGAGACGAATCCTTAAGGGAAAAAGGAGGAGTCTGTGTGCGAGGTAGGAAGGGGTTTCCCTAGGTATATGCAGAGCACGTGCCTTACGGGCGAGTCACCCCTAGGTTGCCCCAGGGTCGCCCATACCTTACGGCTATATAACTATCTACTTAGGTTTTACCTAACACTAACTATCCAAAATTGCGGAGGAGACGGGTATGCTACTAGCTAGTTAGATGGGAGTAAGGCTAGGGCACTTAATATAAATAGTACTAGAGCTACTAACCTAATAGGTATATACGGTATAGAGGAGTAACCTAAACCTAGTAGCCTTATTATTTAGCCTTAATATTTCTGGGGCCTTTAACTAAGTCTTTTATAAAAGAATAATCTATAATATAAAGGCCTAAGCCGTGCCCTACTAGATAGTACAGTTTATAAAGTCCTTTCTTAAAGATTAAATAATAAGGCTCTTAATTAGAGGATATATAGTATAAATAATATAAACGAATACCGGTATACCCTAAGGCTTAGCGCTGTTGCTAATCCTATTCCTTTTTTTTGCCTATATACTCCTACTAGAGCTATAAGGGGGAACCACTATAGTATTTAGATTTATCAACGACTTTAATATACTAACGTATAGTAAAACTACGGAGGAAAACTATAGAACTATAGAAAGGGCGTATAAGGTATATACAGCGTAGGCACACCAGTATAGGGTAGTATTTACCCCTAAAAAGTACTACCTTATCCATTTTATAAGGAGCTATAAGAAGTTTAATATAAAGGCTATAGCTAATATATATAGCTTTACGGAAGGCCTAGTTAGTAACCTATATATATTAGGGGTATAAGTTAACTTAAAGCTTAAATAGGGACTATACGTTAATATTATTAAGATAAAGGCAATTACCTAAATAGCTGTACTAACCTGGCTTACGGCCTCTATATAGGGCGCCTCCTTTTAAAAGGTGCGGATAATATACTCTACCGTAATCTAGCTGGTAATCTTATATAAATATAGTATCTGGTACTCGCTACTAGAGTAGATAAAGCCTAAGGAGATAAGTAAAACTAAGCTACGCTAGCTAGGCGTAGTATAGAACCTATACCTCCACACTATTACGGGGGCGTATAAATTAACGCTAATAATAGTACTAGAGCACGAGATGGGGTTTCCGCCGCTTTAAATATACCTTAAAGAGCTAGCTATAGCCTACGCGGAGAAGACATAGGAAGGACTAGTAAGAGAGTATATTAAGAGGGAGTATAACACTATACGGGCTATAATAGCTTACTAACTCCGGCCTAGAATAAAGCCACTAATGCGGCCTACTAGATAGGATAAGCTTAAGAGGATAGCGGCCGCTATCTTAGGGATAGATATACGGCTAATAGACTTATCTAAAGCGCAGTATAAGAGAAGTAGAAGGGCTAGGGTATAAGAGGCGTTTAAAGAGCGGTGGAAAAGGGAATAGGAAAAGTACTAGAGTACGCTTACCTACTATATAATGGCCTAGGCCAAGCTATAGAATAAGGAAGTCTTTAAATGCCACGTAAGGCTTATAAAGGTAGAGAGTATAATTAATATACTACTTAAAACCGAGTATATAGGGCTTAATAGATACCTCTATTACTAAAAAGTACTAGGGCACCTAACCCTGGCCTACCTATACGGCTATAGCTAATAATTGATAATATACGTAGTAGTATTCTGCCCTAGATACGCTGCTAGCCGGGCGGAAATATATTACTATACTAGAATATCCTTATATAAAGAGCTCCTAACTAAGCTAAAGGCTACTAAGGTAGTTACGGACTAGTTTATATAGATAAACCTCTTACTATACCTTTTATTTACTAGAAAGCTAGCTAGGATAAAAAAAGGAGGCTAAGAAGTGCTTTAAGAGGCAGAGGATAAATACTATAGGGATAGCAGAATATAATAGAATTTTACAGATAGTAACCTAGCAGAAGTTGGCAGAACTCTAGTAACCTAGTAGAATTTGGTAAAACTTATTAACCTACAGTCGGCACCGAAATGATGTGAACACTGTGCACGGACGGAACGCCAAACATCGCCTACCACCAAAATCCTTATAGAAATCGATGACACGATTTGCGAGAGAAGA
>Ga0307515_10002877_pt1 | contig 36609 bp, 41 predicted proteins | sample 17_EM_MG_FD_194513 | JGI IMG/M metagenome (GOLD analysis project Ga0307515, IMG submission 194513) | Populus trichocarpa ectomycorrhiza microbial communities from riparian zone in the Pacific Northwest, United States - 17_EM | ecosystem: Host-associated > Plants > Roots > Unclassified | place... | reverse complement strand
GGCGGATACAGGCGCCAGGTTCGTTGGGAATGGCGAAATAGAGAGGTGCCAAAAAACTCGACAAAGGAGTTCCGGAGGGTAGGTGATGGCGGGCTTTCGGTAAATATGAATCAGTCGCAGAGAAGGCAGAGCTGAACGCAAACCAGCGTGAGGAGAGGATGTGCAGAGCCTCGATTGAGGCGAACATTAGCGAGACGTGTTCCAGCATGATTTGTGCATCTCGAGGTTCATTAATTTAAGACCCAGTCAATGATAAGCGTCCCTTGAGGGCACCTCCTAGTCCGAGTAGGAGACGGTGTCCACGGTTTCCGGTGAATATGAGTACAGCGCGTAGAAGGGCTGCACATCCGCTGGTGGTGGATCGGCATTCCCCCGACCCAAGCACACCCAAACATCACCGTGAACCACGATGAAACGGAGTCTTTTCGCACAGTTACCGCATGTCTTATAGCCGAAGGTCATCAGAGAGGGGTGGTCCCTGTCAACTGACGATATTAAATACCAGGATTCGTGGTGATTGCAGCGAGAGAATGAACGGAATTCATCTCGACCGCGGCACATCGTGCATCATGGACGATCCTCCCCCGCGGCGTTACTCATGATTATTCTTGAACACCAACGTCGAAACGTTGCAGCCTCGCTCTTTTGTTGGGCTACCGCCGACCCGGGCGAACAGCTCAAACCCGGTTAGGGTCGGTAATCGCCAGCCTCTATATATTCTCAGGTGGGCGCATAAGCTTCCTTTTCGCCTCTTCCCCATCTTCCATGTTTTCCCTATCGCCTCTTGGAGTCACGTTGCTCGCCGTCACTGCATCGTTGCTTTTTATTCATAGGAGACGACGAAATGCCAGGTTGTTGTATCCCCCAGGACCTAAAGGGTATCCCGTGATTGGGAATGTGTTTGACATCCCTCAGGATGTGCCGGTGTGGAAAGCCGCTATGTCGATGGGAGAGAACTACAGTGGGTGAACTATCCTTGCCGCACGTTTTGTGCACTGATATCGGCGTCTTTAGATTCCGATGTGGTCCACCTGAACTTATTGGGCGCTGATCATATCATATTGAACTCCAACGAAGCTATCACGGACCTTCTCGACAAACGCTCTACACTCTATTCGGATAGAGTACGTGCTTTCTGAATTCGTCATACTTCAGAATCATAACTCAACTCGGTTGAATTGTAGCCACGTTTCCCAATGATAGAGCTGTGAGCCGTGATTGTTTTGCATTCCATCCTTTTTTTCACGGGCCCACCGTAAGGATGGGCGCGTATTCGTGGACTCTCCCGCTCGTGGAATACGGTGATCGATGGAGGTCGAGTCGCCGACTACTTCACGAGTTCTTGAGCATGAGAGCGACGAACACCTACGACGAGCAACAACATTACCACTCGCGTGACTTCTTATTGCGCGTAGCTGAATCTCCAGAAGACTTGTGGGATCACACCAAGTTGTGAGTTCTTGCTCTGGAGTCCAGCTTGCCGATGGCTCAATCAAGCCTCAGTGCGACCGGCGCGTTGATCATGTCCGTGACGTATGGGTTTGACATCAAGTCGCATGAAGATCCCTTTTTAGGCGCAGCGGAGAGAACATTGGCCATCTTCGAGGAGGTAACAGTCCCGGGCGCCTTCCTTGTCGACACGTTTCCGATTTGTACGTGTCAGAAAAAGCCAGATTTCTCCTGCTGAGCGTGTTTTGTAGTGAGACACATTCCATCGTGGTTCCCTGGAGCCAGATTCAAACGTCTTGCCCGAGCCGCGCGGAAGGATCTCGAGGTCGCTGTCGATGGTCCGCTGGACTACGTCAAAGACGGTTTGAAGGTGTGCCTGTGCGATCACCTCCCCGGATTCCATTAACCTTATCCTAGTCCGGGAGCACAAGGAACGCTTCGATAGCATCCACTTGCCTGGATCGCATTAGTGATCTGAGTAGTCGAGGGTTTACTGAACAGGACGTCCGTATGATCACAGCTTCAATGTATATCGGTGAGGCTGTTGGATCTTTTATAAAGAATGAACCTAACATCCTCAACATTGCTACAGCTGCGGTTGACACGGTTAGCGCTTCGGTTCAAACTGCGCCTTCAACGAACTGACTAGATTCCTACCACTGGTAGACCCTGGCCATCTCACAAGTCTTTTTCTTACTGATGGCGATACACCCTGAAATCCAAAAGAAAGCACAGAAGGAAATCGACCAACTGTTAGGAGGAGAGCGTCTACCAAGACTTTCCGATCAGGATGACCTCCCTTATATCTGGGCCCTGGTCAAAGAGATCTACAGGTGGCACGTGCCACTGCCGATCAGCATCCCCAAGTTGTTGAGGGAAGATGACGTCTACAAGGGGTATCACCTACCCAAAGGCGCGACAGTCATGGAAAACGTCTGGGCGGTTTTCTATGATCCAGTTGCCTATCCGGAACCACACATCTTTAATCCGGAACGATTCCTGAAAGACGGGAAGCTCGATCGGTCAGTGAGAGATCCTGATGATCGGGTTTTTGGCTCCTCCCGCAGGATCTGTCCTGGGAAATTCTTTGCGAACCGCACCATTTTCTTGAGGGTTGCTACCGTCCTCGCCACGTTCAACATCGAACCTGGTGTGAACGAAAAGGGCGAAGTTGAATCAGAAGTCAAGTTCCATGAAGGAATCGTCCGGTAAGCCGACTTTTTGCATGATACGACGAGGCGCTTTCTGACGGATGATTTAGCCATCCTGTACTTTCCAAATGTTCAGTAAAGCCCCGTTCTGAAGCGGCCCTGAAACTTGTCGGAGATGCCCACACAGCCGGGTCTCACTAATGCCCGGATGATGTCAAAACCCGAGGCTTGTGTCGGAACATTTCAGCCACGACCGGATTTCGTTCCGGCGTATGTAGCATCATCTCAACCTGCCTTCGTACAAATGTTACCCCTCCGTTGGACTGGTATCGAGCTTGTACCTGTAATAGTTAACTGTATGTATATTATCAGACGGATAATCTTGTCTTTCCTTGGGGTCCTGGTGGGTGAAGCTTGCCAACCCATGGCGGTGAGAAGAGTAAAAAGGGAAAACATATGCATTAAGAGGGAATCGAACCCCCGGCGGGTCGACGCTGAGCGCCAGTTGGTGGCAACGACCCAGGTTACCACTACCCCATTAATGCTTGTCTATTTTTTCCGCATGTCCCATCATCGCCGGGGTCCCGGATGAAGGCGAATGGCAAATGGTCAAGCAAAACGCGGAACCGACACTACCTTCGAAGTACAAACTGAAACAGGGAGGTAATCTAAGGGAATGAATCCGAGAGGTCTTAAACACGTGGATGCAACACCTAGCAAACAGAAGCGAAAATCGAGCACACCCCCATCTTCTTCTTGGGCCACCCCCATTACCGCTTCACACAGAGATATATCCGCCTCTGCTACTATGCCTTGGTCGGAACGATGTGCAAAGATGGTCCACGACATCACGAAGCATGTACGGCACTTCTCTCCAGAAGTCTCGGTGTCTGAGTGATTCCGGCGTCAGTATGGGTTACACCAACCGACCCGACGAGATGTAAAGCTCACGGGATCAAATCTAGGCCTGTGGCACCATATGTCGAATAATTGTAGTACGCTCCCAGTGCAAAGTACGACATGAACGCGAGCAGCAATCTGCAGTGGTGTCCGCATGAGTACTAGGTCGACAAAGAGGGGCGCCGTTCTGGATCCGCTTACACGAGGAAGAACCAGCCGATTCCACTCCCAACTTCCTCAGCGTCGGGAGTCTCACCAGGTGGAGGTTTTGTGTCGTCATCGGCAGCCATGCCACAGCCGGATGTTGTGGACCACTCGATCTTGACCTCCCCATTCTCGTAAGAGATGAATCGTGGTTCCGATTCCGTCGTGGAACAGTAGAGCGTGAAAGTGAGGGATTGGGGAACAGATGTGTATTCGGCACCGTGGATTGTCAGAGAGAGGCCCTTTGGATTATCGTTTGTTGCTGGGGATCAGAAATTGGGTTAGTGGATGTTTTACGGGCTTTGATAGTTTTGGGGGCTGAATCCAACCACAATCGGGATAAGGGGAACGTAGACGACTCGTCAAGGTGTTCAGGTGTATATGAACTTACGGACGATATGGGAATACTTTGGGTCTAGTGTGCTCGATTGAGCGAGAGGTATCACGGCAACCACACGATCCGAGGTGTCGCCCTTTCGGTTCGTCTTCGTCAGACATGCTCTCGTTCCTACAGGGCACTGTGTGAAGTACATATAGACTGTAAAATGATATTCCGAACAACCTGTTAGGATGGCTGCGCACCTGATCGCCAGCAGCTACGCCATCCTGCAGCCTTAAATCTGCACAAAGATCGAACCTGACGGAGTCGACCCAGCTCGATGGAGGAGTCTCTCGTGTTCTCGATACTGTGTGTTCGCCTTGAAGAGGAGTGAGGTCGTATGTGAGGTCATTCGTTCGGACATGACAGTCGAATGGGTTGTTCCCGTCCTGGGCCGTGACCCCGAGGGCGAAGAGGAGGTTGGCGAAAACGAGAGATGACCAGAATGAAGAATGTCTAAGAGTCATTGCAGAGGGGAATACCGTCCGATGAAGGTCACCGTTCGCGTCTGAGTGCGTCGCGTGAAAACCGGAATGACGCGTCTCAGCTGTAGAAGCCAATATCAGTATTTGGACGCGCTTGTCTTCCACCACCATGACCACGCTCGCTGAGTTGGTCCCCTTGATCTACCATGAGCGCCAGGAGGAGGGCTCCATGCTCTGCGCTCAGCATGCCTTGAACAATCTCCTTCGTACGCAACCCCCAATACAGATCTCTCCCTCTCGATCCCCAACTAACCATTGATCTGAACAGAGGAAAATTGTGTTCGTCCCCCTTTCGTTCGCTTTCGGGTGAACAACATGGATAATAGTTCTTGGACAGTTCTCCAGCCCAGATCTTTCTGCGATCGCCCGAGGGCTCGATGAACTTGAGCAATCTTACAACGAGGATCGTCGAGGGAGACGCAGTACAAATATGGATGACACGGGTGTGTAGCCCGCAACTCAGTGAGATTCGTGAAACTCATATGTCACAAGGTTTCTTTTCGTTGCAGGTCTTACAGAAAGCCCTAGAAGTCTGGAGTCTCTCGTAGGTACCGCCTCCAAATGCCCCCTTCGGCGGCTGATGGGGAATCAATCTGGCGCTTACGCCGACAGGCTCATAAGCTGGCGAAGCGAAGAGATGAATGCGTACACGGGCCACCCCCAGTGCGTTTCGGGTCCCATCTCGGTGGATGGTTGACAAACGATTTTTCTGCGTAGCACGCAACTTGCATTTATCCTGAACCTGAACGAACACTGGTTTACTCTCAGAAGGTTTGGCGCCGCACCTAAGGGTATCGACGACTTGAATCCTGGACAAGGGCACTGGTTCAATCTGAACTCGTTCCTTCGGAAGCCAGATTGGGTTGGGAATTTGTACCTATCCATGGTGCTACAGCAATCCGAACAAGAAGGTACGAACATCTCTCGTTGTAAGGTTCTGAAATATGGCTGAGTCAGGTTTGCGTTGCCGTTTATCCGCCACTAGGATACTCTGTGTTCGTGGTCAAGCGAATGGACCCCGCTCAGAAGACTGCACTCCCAGAGACGGGAGCTGATAGACTGGCCGCACATATTCCAGACCCAAGCAGTGGTACATCATCCCCTCCCGTGAATTCTTCACATATTCTGTCCTCCCATGCCCCCAATGCCTTCCGGTCTCGACCGTCTTCTCCAAACCCCCCATCTCCCGGGCCCTGGCAAGAGGAGCGCTCGCACAGTCCGATGCATCAACTCTTGGAATCAGTAGAAACTGACAATTATCGCGATACAAGCTACCAACCATATTTGAGGGAGCCCCCTAGACGTCGTGGGCCTGATGCGCATGAAGGTGGCCTAGGAGGGTTTGAGAGACTCGATCGTCCCGACGATAACGTAGATTTACAGGCCGCCATGGATGATAGGGAGTTACAAGCTGCTCTACAGGCTTCTATGATGTCTGGGCCCGGTCCAGTGTCCGCTACCCAGCCCTTCTTCGATGCCTTCCAACCACATAGCGACTCCGGATTAGAATCGCCTCTTCCTCTTCCCGTTCCTCCCCCTTTGTTACCGAATTCTAGGTCCTCTTCCAACAGGATCTCTGCGACAACGAGCACGAGGGGACCCACCCGGCAGCCCAGGAACAGGAGATCGAGATCGGTTTCCGGGTCGAACTCTGGCTCGGGGTCGAGGACACAGTCGAGACGAGGAAGTAGATTGGCTTCCCCGACCTTCGCGCAGCCGGTTGTGACTGAACCGGAGATCGACCCGGAGTTGGACCCTGTGGCCGCAAGCGTTGCCCGAAATAGACTCATCATGGAGAGAATGAGGCGTGAACAGGAGATGGCTTTCCGAGATACCTTTGAAGATGTGGACATGGAAGATCTTTCCCGAAGGGGCAGGGAGACACAGCAGGAAGAGGAGATGTTCAAGAGAGCCGTTGAGGAGAGCGAGAAGCTTGCAAAGGAATTGGAAGAAAGGCAACGCAAGAACCGGGACAACCAATCACACACGGGAGGATCGACACCGACGTCGTCTTCGCATATACCCTCGCCTCTGATGCAGGGACAAAGGGTGTACGATGACGAAGACGAAGAATTACAAGCTGCTCTGAGGGCCTCGCTCCAGGATGTTCCGCCAGGGTACCAACCTCCACCTTCCCCGCCTAGATTCCGAAGGCAGCTTCCCCCGGATCTCACTCTGTCTCGAAAACAAACCCTTGCACCAGTGATGGGAACCACCGAGCTCCCATCAGTCTTCACACCGGGTCTGGAATCCGGTCTTGGTAGCTCCCGACCCACGGGGTTGGGCACGAGCACATTTCCGAAGAGTGCAACTGTGGTGGAGGATGCGAAGGGCGAAGAGAAGGAGCGGAACAAGGAGGAGGGTAAGGGTAAGGGTAAGGAGACGCAGAAGGCTGGGAATGAAACGGATTCGGAGTTTGAGTCCGAGATGGAGGCGAGCTTCATCGAACCCAAGGAAGACGAAGTCAGTGTGGAGGAAATGAGAAAGAGGAGATTGGCCAGGTTTGGGGCATGAAAGGTGGTGAGTCTGCCGGATCGAGTGCTCGAACTCTGGGAACAGGAGAACGTTCGCTGCAGGGTGGTACTTACTCCTACTCCCGCTAGACTCGGAGATGCTCTTAGATCTGAGGTCTGAGCGGCCACACGTGCCAGAAGGGTGACAGTCCTTACGCAGTTGTATTTTTATCTTGATGGTTTTACGTGTGTACAAGGGAATACTACCTCGTTCATATTAGTGGAACTCTGGCGTTCACCGACGCGAATTCTCGACTAGTAAACTGTCCTTGGACTTGTTCCTTCGCGGTTATTAGCGAATACCAAGAAAACCTACTATTACGATAGACCACAGGTCAAGGATAACACGATACACATCGACACGACAAGAACATGCTCTAGAACAAACTCTACATGCTGCAAGCAACATCAAGGACGCGACGCGGCACGACCAATGATGTAGAAATCGAAAAGGAAAACAAGGTGGACAAACGTAAAGTCGTGATAACTGGGTCCCCGGGAGAATGGAAGTCCAAAGTCGTACGAAAGCTATCGTGGGGCTGCATTCTCTAACAGCCCTTGAAGTACAGTGAAGAATCTGATTTGGTCTTGCGACAAACGGCGACCGCATTCGATCGAAGCAGGCTGTGGCGCAGGGTGAGACGTGGGAGAGGGTTTGGCGGTGTGGGTTTGGTGGGGCAGGGAGGGGCGCTGTTGTTGTTTCTCCTGGTTGGGTTTGGCGTGTGATGCAGGGGTATAACTCGTGTTCGAGCTCTCCCGGTCGCGGCGAACCTCAGTCATCAGAACCGGCGTGGGTGTCTACAATTAACGGTCACAAAAATCGTACGGAAAAAGGGGGGTTACAGGTACGGGGTAGGACGAAGCCGATCACCCACCTCAATTAAACGGTACGAAGTCGAAGTAGAGTAGTTACGGTCATTCACTATTTTCTTGTCCTTCGACGGGAATCCAATTTTCATAGTGGGATAGATCCTAGGTCTCCATCCCGAAGGATCATCTTCCTCCCACCAATCGGTTTCCAGCGTAGGGGGTCGTTTATGAGGTGACTTCATGGGCCCGGACTTGGGAGCGGCTACGGAGAGGTCCGAGGTATCGAGGTCCTTTGGGGTTGAGAGACGATCAGATGAACTGGAGGAGGCGGAGGTCACAGCCGAGGTTGAGGACGACAATCTCCCCATAAAAGTGGACCAAGACAGCGTGCTGGTGGTGGTGATTGAAATTGGCTGCTGTTCCAAGTTTACAGAGACCGCGAGCCTTTTCGATGTCCGCCGAACTGTAGGAGCGGTCGACGGGTTGTTTTCCGCCTTCTGATGTGGGGTGTACTCTCCGTCCGAATTCTTCCTCTTTCGTTTCCTTTGGGTGGCAATAATAGGGGCACGAGAAACAATAGAAGCCGAAGTGACCGAAGTCCTGTCGATTTGAAAACACTTCCAGTGAGGTGCATGCGCTCGACGAACATCCAAGATCGTCTTCGCAGTGGACCGGTCGTGTGCAGTGGTCTTTCCCAAGGGAGGGAGAGGATCATCTAAGAGCACTTTCGTAACAGCCAGCATAGAGTCAGAGGTCGACGCCAGGTTGTATCCTCCCTGTCGCCAGTTCCATCAGCGATGGTACATCTCCACTGCTGATAAACACCTTACCTCAAGGACAATCACAACCCGTCCGCCGGCAAGGGTACACAATTCATTTGTCATCTGGGCAAATCCAGACGGGGTGACGTTGCATTCGCCCAGCGGATCTCCCTCGGCAGCATCGAATCCGGCCGACACTTCAAAATCGAATGAGAGAATGCGTTATATGCGGAGGCGGTCACCTACCGAGGACGATTTCTGGAGCAAACTCTTTCGCAATAGGCATTACCACCTTTTCAAACGCGTAAAGGTAGTCTCCGTCGCCTCTCCCGCCCTTTGACCAGGGGATGTTAACCGAACTGATCAAAAAAAGAGCAGGTCATCAGACATCAGGGCTATGTGACATCCCAAACGCTCCGGAGGATCCAGAACGGACGGGAAGACCAGAACAGAAAGGTACACACAAGCCAAGTCCCCGACCTTTTCCCTTCGAGGAATAGCTTCCCGAGGTGTCGTTGGGGTAGAAGGATGCGTTCTCATACCGGTGTACAGATATGTACAACACGTTAGGGTCCTCTTCGAATGTGGCTTGGATACCGTTACCTTGGGTTGTGAAGCACGGTGAGCGGAACGTTGAGATAAAAACGGGAACCCGACGGAAATAGTCGTGGGAGCGGGAGACCCACCGTGATGAACATCCCTAAAAGGTTCACAAGAGACCTGTGGTCAGACCGCAGATCTTCGTCGAGAAGTATCAATCCTGTTCCACCCACCAATCAAGGATCAAAATCTTCCTGATCGCTGTCTTCTGCAGAATAGCTTTCGCAGCAACAGCTACATTGTTGAAGAAGCAGAAGCCCATGGATTTATTTGGCTCTGCGTGGTGACCGGGTGGGCGAACTATCGCCACGGATCGTTTGCACCTCCCTCTCGCAACAGCCATCGCGGCCTCTATGGTGGCCCCGCAACTGAGCCGAACGGAGGATGGAGTTTTGTGGTTGATGAACAGCGATTTAGCTGTATAAGATCTAGACTTGTTCCGTATCTGTGTCGTGGTCATCGCTGCAAATGGTGGAGATAGAAAGCCAATGTGGAGAGTGGTGGGCGTAAAGTCACAACGCAGAACGCAGGATCACGAAATAAGTATACAGGAGATGAAGTGCGGAAGAAACCTTACATTCAATTTCTTTAACTCTTTCCCATACTTTTCTACTGTGAACCAGCGCGACTTCGTCCTCGGAAACTTCCCTTGTGGGGAGGACGATCATACGAGACGTGCACCCGGAGTTCTCGAGTGTCTCGAAAATACTGGTAATTCTCGCCGGTTGTTCAGGATGGTCATACCCGAGATGCTTGTGCTCTCTCATGCGAGGGTCGTAACAGTAGCCCACCCGAGTTGACGGGGCGACACCGGCCATGCCTCTAAGCTTGCGGTGGTCGGGATCTAGCAAACAGAAAGCACCCACGTGACCAGCCCCGCGTTCATTCCGAATCGCACTGAAACAAGTCCGCACCGGTCTCAGTACGCTCCTCTTGGATGGACATGGAGTAAAATATGAGCTTGAGGTCTTCGATTGTTTGGATGATATTTTGGTTCGATGGAAGCGGCCGGTAGAAGCGATTCGTCAACTGTTGAAAACCCCACGCAACCTCTTGGACGAGAACAACGAGATACATTCTGAAATTACAGCCAGAGAAAAGACAAGGAAACTCTATGATCGTTGTGGACGAGTGAAACCAATCTACTCGTCATCGCCGTCATCATCATCGTCCTCCGCCTCGTCGAGCCACTGTAAAACACTACGGTCAGCAGAGAGATCGCAAGTCAAACGACGCCATCACCGTACCTTCAAGAATGGTTCACTGGCTTTGCGAACTTTCCTGCTCGTCTCCTTGTCCACGTACTTCTTGCTGACGTGGGTTCCCCACTGTTTGATGACCTCCTCATCTAGGACATCAATCTGGTAAAACTCCATGAGAACCTTGGGAACGAGGGGGATGAGATCGGGGTGGTCCATCCCAAGGAAACGTTCGAGACCGCCCAACAAGGCCTTTTGGTGCTTCTCAGACGTCACCATCTGTCACAGTGTATCTGGTTAGTGAAGGTAGAATTAGCACCAGGAGATGAAAATCCACCTTCAAGAAAATGGGGGCATTGAGTTTGATTTCTTCAAGGATTTCCTCGGTGAAGAGGGTCTGAGCAAGAACCTGGACAGCTTTGTGCTTCTTCTCAAGGTTCATCTCCTGCACCTTCTTAAACACCTCAACGGGCCCCTCGTCCTGATTTTCGGCAACCCATGCGCCCAGCTGGGAGTAAGGATCGTCCCCGTTGCAGTCTTCGCCGCTGTCATCATCTCCGAGGAGTTTGGCGTTTGCCATGGCCCCTTCGAGAGACTTCATACGAGCCTTGACAGCATCAGCGGAAGTGTCCATGGACCAGTCTTCCTTGGCAATAGCGGCGTTTTTGTTGAGCTCTGCGGCCTCAGACTTGATCTTCCTGGTCAGTTCGTCATCGCTCTCCCCGCCGTCATCCGTAGGTTCATCTGCTTCAGCCTTGGGAGAGTTTGGCGTGTTCGTCCCCTGGTTATCTGCAGTGCCCTGCTTTTTTGCTCCCTTGGACTTCTTCGGGTTCTTAGGCGGGTTTTTCAAGATGAAAGTGACAAGCTTATGGCGCATGTCGACATGCGTACGCTCTCCGCAGGCCTTGCAGTCCCTAATGAGGTCTTCATTCCTAGTGATGATCAAATCGGTCTCCGGGTTCTTGCATGAACCACAGAGGACAAATTTGACGATGAAGGTGTCGAGAAGATCTCGGAGTTTTGCAGCGTCGTGAGCGCCGTTTACAATATAACGATCGGATTTCTCGTCGAAGGAGGTCTGAGCACCGAGTTCGCAGCCGAAGAATTTTGTGGGGTAGGTAGGAGGACGACTAAGGGACCGAGAGACGTCGGACATGTTCGGGATGACTGTCTTGATCCCATTGCCCTTGCCCTCAATTTTGGTGAGAAGCACGGGCATACTGAACGAGTCATTAGATACATGGTTTCCGAACTGGTTGAATTGGCCCTCTCACCGGTAACGGTAAAACTTGTCATCGACTTCGCGACGGACATTAACGTATTGGACACCAGCCATATTGGAGTTATCTCTGTTCGCGATGGTATTCGGGTGAGAATCAAGAAAAACTTGTTACGAGACAGCGAAAAAACGGACGATTGTGGGGAGCGTTAAACGACAAACGGGCTGCTTAAGTTTCTCTCTGAAAAGTAGTTTTGGCGGCCTATGCATGAAGTGTCTTCTGTTTTTGCAACAGAAGAGAAGCGGTATTGAAGGGATATTGGAAGAAATTGTAGAGGAACGACAACGGGGTGAGATGGGTCGATGCAGAGCTGCGGGATGGTGGTCGATGAATAACAGTGGCTCGTGTGGCGGACAAGTTCCGGATCAATCCCGCCCGGATCTTTCCGCGCCAGTCCCACGCCTGTTAAGCTCAGCGATTTTGTCGGGGAGGGTTTAACGTTGTCTGGGCATTAAGGTATACAATTACCCCTGCCGCCCACCGAGGTGCGAGGTATGCTTCCGTGTGGAACTCCCTGAGGTTTCTAGCTAACCGTTGGTAACTTCCATGCGTTGTGACCCGTTCCTAGCGGGAATTCCACTGTTCGCCCCAAAGCACTCTGTGAAGAGATGGCGATGCAAGATGTCGCCACTCATCCAATTGGCAGTAAACTGTTCATCTTGCATCAGGGATGTACCAGGTGAGTGTCCCGACCATTATGTGTTGACATGTAAAGCTGATCCCGACTTAGCACGGAGCTCGCTACATTGTCCTCACTTCTCGTCGAGGACGCAAATTCCTCGATACTGACGCGATGTCTTTGACCAAGTTGGAAGCTGCCTACCTCGGAAAATGTCAAGACCTCGTTTTGAGGATCGAGGCATGTGACGCCACTCGGCGGTGCTATCCTCATGTCTTTGGTTCCATCGGACGGTCTCTTCGCGAATCAGACGGAGGCTGGGTTCAAGAAAGTAATGGATGCCAAGTGGGGAGCCCTCTTAACTTTCAACAACGTTCGGCCGATCAAGAACCTTGATTTTTTTCATCCCATTCTCCTCCGTGTCTTCTGTGCTTGGAAAAGTAGGGCAATCGAACTACGCTGCCGCGAACAGCATCGTTGATGGCTTTCTTCGCAAATATCCCAATGCATTCTCCGCCGTCCTCCCGGGTAGTCCTTCGCGAAGATCCGCGAGAACTCCCCAGCGCACACGACTCTCTTGTCGTGATCTATGACCCCCCGCCGTACGCATTCGTCCGTTCTCCAAAGTCCCCGACCTGACACCTATTCCACAGAGTTGTTCGATCACTTGGGCGACGCACTATTGAAACTCAAGGACGGCAGCCGTGCTGCACTCTACGTCCCTGATCTCGATTGGAACAGCGCGAAGATGGGACTTGGTGGTAATTCGTTGTGTCTGCTCACCGGAACTGCGACAAAGAACCAGACGGAACACGTGAATCAATCCAACCTCCGTGACAAGCCCCCCACCCTTCTGGAAGTGTCCACCTCAGGTTTTTCGTCCCAGGTACCGTTCACGGCGTTGGAATGGATTCCTTCTCCGCCACAAGACTGTCACAGGAGCTCCGATCGTACATTGTCATATCGCAGATGCAACTGCTGGGAGGGATGATGTGGGATCAGCTACAAGCGCGGAATGATGAAACGAAGGACGCCACGGAGGTAGCCCCAGAGTGATAGGGTGTGTGGCGGACAAGCGGTAGAGCCCGGGACTGTTTTTGGGGTGGTTAAGTAGCGGAATGGCCGTAGTATTGAAACCAGAAACAATAAACAACACATCTGGCAGGTGCCGATAAAACTATAAACAGGAGATGATGGGGAACCGCTGCAACTTCAACTTCCTAACCCCCGGCACAGGGCAAATCTAGGTTTACATGGTCACGTTTCCTTCCACTGCTCCCCGAGGCCAGCTGGTTTAGAGTCCTCATCGGATCAGCGAGCGTCACAGTATTTTCCCAGGTAACTGGAGGTTTCGAGTCATTCGCCCAGCGAGGGCCATAAAAGCGTGCATGGGCATGAAAGGCGGGTTGTCAACCCACCAGCCATGTCGCAGAGATATCCAACCCCAGATATCCAACTCTTCCTCGCTAGGATCGAAGACTCGCTCCGACCCATCTTCTCTCCTGCTCAGCTTAAAAAGTACCAAACCGCTGTCAACGCCGTGTTTCTTGAGTCGCCTCCGCTCGATGTCGCGGGGAAGGCTCTTCAGAAAATTGAGGCGGATCACCCAGAGTCGGATAACTGGCACTCGTCGTTCTTCTCGGATGTTTATGGAGGCAGCAGGTCTCCGGTCGCGTCATCGAACCGGCTGTCCCTCCGTTTGAAACCTCCTCTGTCACCCGCCTCTGCGGATCTACAAGTCCACTCCGCGGCGAGGTACCTCCGAGCGATCGGCATATGGGCAGTCCATTTGCGTGACGGGGAGACCTTCACGCCTCTACAAAAGGTGCTGAAGCATCAGATGGACGGTTACCTCTGGACGTTCAGAAACACAGGGTTGGAAATTGACAGACTTTATACCCTGCCCGCCCCCGATGATATCAATGTCACCGTCTTCTATCGCGGTGTCCCCCACCTCGTTCAAATTGCGAGGTCTCCAATTGTACTCTCTGTCGAAGCAATAAGTGCACAACTTACTGCCATTAAGGCGAAAGAAGTTGTGAGTATTAAGGTACATTATTCTGGCCCTCGTGATGGTATTAACTCTTGGTTTAGCCTTCCGATATCCTCCCCATTGCCGCGTACTCCTGGAGGTTGGGAAGGACCGAGTGGCATCACGTTTATCAACGACTCCTTGGGGTCGACGAAAATCGCCCACTATTCGACCTCTTAAAGACTTCCGCCGTGTCTGTCTCCCTCGAGGGCGAATCTCCCACCACAACTCCAAAATTCATGAACGACGTTCGAGAGGGCACACACAGTATCAACCGCCACTCGGATCAAACCCTCACTCTTGTCGTGTACAAGGACGGTATGTGAAGTATTCGATTTACCCGGCTACATTTTGTCACTGACACTTAGACCATTAGGCGAGGTAGGGCTTGCCGCGGACCACGCACCTGCGGATTGTGGAGCCCTGATCGAACTGACCACAATTCTTGGATCCGTTCTTCGAGCCGATAGGTTCCCGCGATGCACGGATGCCGCTTCGCCACAAACGCTATTTTTCAAATACCCCAAGGATCCCCTTCCCAAACTCCCTTCACAATACGAAGAAATCATGAAACGCTCCATCACCAACTTTGATCTTCCTCCCCCGCTTGACAAGAGCATCCGCCCTAGCGACGCCCTCCTGAATATCACATTCCAGGCCGCACTTTTGGCCGCTCGCCCCGGGTTCATGCAACCTATTTATCAGCCAGTTCATCAGCGCGACTTCGTTGGTGGACGGACTGACGCGATGTGGCCCATTTCCGTGGAGAGCACCGCACTGGTTCACCGCTTGATGGACATCGGAGACATCCCTACAGACCCTTCGCAGTTGAAGGAACTAAGACGCCTGCTGGGGGAGGCCAACGAGAAGCGAAGGAAGTTGATTAACCTGTCTCGTAGTGGGAAGGCGCCGCATATGTTCAACTACGGCTTTCTAAAGTGGGCCATGCAAAGCGTTCTGGCAGACACGACTGCTCCGGAGGACTTCAAGAAATCGGTCCAAACTGTCCTCGATGCTTGGTCCAAGACCAGCGGGAACAACGCGCTTCCGTCGTCGCCTACGGATGACACCATCGTTCCAGTGACGGAGAAGTTTGGTACCATCCAGTTCACCGGTCTCACTCTGCCGGAACACGACCCAACGTTGGGAGAGTACCCGTTCGAAGGGGACATATTGGGAGGGTTGGGGAACATATACCTGCTGGACCAGCTGGCGTTTCTGTACATCGTTCGTCCAGATCGTTCGGTTGTCATAAACCTTAGCGCGGGAGGGCATTTTGAGAAGGATGCAGAAGGAATCCAAAGGCAGATGGAGGTTTGGTATCCAAAAGTCGTCGAGCTTTGGACGAAGGAGTAGCATTCGTATGTGTTTAAGTTGTATTGAAATGTCGACATAAATCATTGTCATGGCTACGGGTCATATTTAACCACACTCGATTATCATTGATGAGAAGAGCAACCTAGACCGACATCAGGATATGAAATTCGAAGAGAGCCCCATAGGCTGTCGGAACGAAACTAAAGAGCCAACCCCAACCCCCCCAGGGGCGACAGTGGCGTTCCAGGGCGTCCTGATACGATCGGACTAGAAGAGGGGGAGTAGTAAGTGTAAGCCATGCCGATACACAAGGAGCTGACTTACCTATTCGGAAACGCAGGGACGGCTGCTCTCTTCGAGTACGGCGACCTTGGGTCGCACGACGGGTCGATTACCTTCACAGGGCGCTGTGGAGGTTGATAGAATTGGTCTAAAGCCTCCAAGAATTCGGGTGGCACCTGTTGAGTTGCCGGAGGGTCCACTGGCGGGGAACCAACAAGAAGGAGTGGAGAAGATACAGGAGTAGACGTGGAGGGTCCGGAAGCTGGGGTGGGGGACGTGGGAGGTGGAGCAGGAAAGGCATGAACGTGGTCATTAAGGGAGTGGGCGGTGGAAGGATGTGTCGCAAGTGCAGCGTGCATGGGATATGCAGAGGGCGGGGGTGGAGGTTGACCTGAAGATATAGAGGGGATCGGATCGGTATGTTGAGGTATCGCGTATGGGTAGGGATATGAGGGAGGTCCGTAGTGCGATAACGGATACCCGGTTTGCATGTGGGGCGGCGGGAAATATGAGTACGGGTAATAAGGGGTCTGGAACATCATTGGGTGAGGCTGAGGAGGAAAAGGGAGCTTCGGCTTATGACATGAAGGACATGGACCCGCACAGCGACACACATCCTGACCAAGTGATTGATGGGGATCACGTTCTGAGGTCTGGTCACGAGCCTCCTGACGGTTAACACCGTTCCTGGGACTTGGAGGGCAGGAGTACATGTCTCTGCGCTTCTTGTGGCTCGGACCGGACACAGACTTGGGATTCCGTGGGGGGGGATCAATGGATAAGGAGGAGGCAGAAGGTGATCCCCCAACCGAAGAACCCTGGCGCGGAAAGGACGAGGGTGGAGGAGGTGATGCACGACGCTTTCCCCTCCGCTTTGAGGTAGAGGAAGAAACTCTCCCAGGTGGTTCGGAATCAGTGTCCGACATCTCAGAGTTCCTTGAAGACGGTGTGTAATAGTCCGAGTCGCCAGTTAGGTGGGCCAAGCCACCTACTGGACGTTCGTCGTCAGACACATACGTCAACTGGGAGGTCCCACCGGGAGAAGGGGGCGGATGACTCCCACTGCGATCGTGAGGGGTACGTGATGTAGGGTTGACGGTGCCTATCTGGGTCGTCGATGAAGACGGACCCCAGACCACCTTCTTCGCGGGCTGATGCTGACGACTAGTTCGGCGCCGAGACGTGCTACGGACAGGGGTTCCAGAAGTATTGGCGGTCCTTTTGGAGGGTGACGGAGAGATAGTACGCGCAGGAACCCTGCTTCCCCGCACAGACCGAGCGGTCGGTGTCCGGTGGTTACAGTGATCCTCGTATTTTCCTGATCCACAGCATCGAGGTCTTGTACGGCCTTCATCATCTTGGTCCCCCCATCGAACTGGGGAGCAACGGGCGGGTGTCGTATCGCGGGGAGATAAGGGAAAATTGGGGCCAAAGGTGGGACTCATTGTGCACGAGACATTGGTGGCAGGCGAAGAGGGGACAGTTTCATCGTCGGTAGTGGAGCCATTGGTGGAGATTGAGATAGCTCTCGAGCGACTAATGTTAGAAGCCTGAGGTTTCTGCCCATGTACCTTCCTCTTTGGCGTGGATGGCATTGAGCGGGAATCTAAATTTGGTGCGGTTCTCGATCTCTGAACTGGATTACTTGAAGAGCTCGGGGGCTGCTGGTGGGGAAGGGTACTAGCCCGCTGTATTGTAGAGCGGGGCCGTGAGCTCGAGATAGCAGGACACTGGACGACGATTTCCTCGGGAGGATTGTCCCCCTTGATCTCGGCCTCAGCATTGGTGCTAGCGCTGATGGTCTGATACCGCCTTTCCGGCTGATTTACACGGGCGGCGGATTGACTGGGGGTCTCGCAGGAGTTATCTGACCCCACGACGCGTTTCTGCCCAGCCATCGTCGCTTTCCCGTATGCCGTGTAGGCTTCAGTTTCCGAATCATACCCTTGGTGAACAGCTTTTGGTATACCAAGCACGTGGGGCGCCGCCTCCACCCTACAATATTATTAGTAGGGAGGAATGTGAACGTGAGAATGACGTCGAGTCGCTGGGGCCGAATAAGAGGCGGCCATCACTCACCAGCTCGTATATACCCCGGGCTTTCGGCCAACAATAACCACGTAGTACCGCTTTCCCCCCATAAGTGGTGACGGAACAGGAGAGAGCTGAATGCGGCTGGCTGGAGTCAGAGCTACAAGCGGGGATAATGAGTGTGGCGGGTCGACGTCGTGACGAGAAGCGAGGCGCACATGACCTGTTGAACTTTCATCCTACGCGCTAGGGACCGGCGGCGCCCGAGGCGCGTCAACTGCTGAACAGTATCCCTTGAGCTAGCGAGGCACCGCCGCTTGTGAGCGAGCAATCTTGAAAATACGTTACCGGGGTCAAGCGACAGTATGGTCGCGGAGGACCAGATACAACGTCAATTGCGTCCGACCATCGGTCCAAGTCCATGGGTCCCCCTGTTGAACGGCGTGAGGCAACGCGACACGTTGATTTCGCGTTTTCAAATGTCGAAACCCCGTGGTTTCTAGGGGGCAAACCACAATTATTATGGTGCGGAAGGCAGGCTACGACTCGATGCCGGGTCCGGATCTCCTTTCTCACTTCCTCCCATGGACACGCAAAATATCGAGGAACCATTAGACTCTACGAGAGGCATAACCACCCCGACGCACCCGGATAGTCGCCCGATTGCTGGCCTTGACTCGTTGTGGATCTGGTTATGACTGTCCAGATCTGTATGTCCCCGGTCGGTGCTCAACTTCAACACGACAGTATGTAGACGACCTGGAATCCCCAAATGCGCCTTATCTCTCCGTGGGAGGGTGTCGAATTTGGTTTAGACCATCCTTGGAAAGTAGCCAGGAGGGGAATAGCTCTGTTCGTGACACCAGAATGTAAACAAGTCCCAAAAGGGTCCAAGACGAGCGTCCACGTTATACATCGAATGTTGTAGAGGTTACGCTATCACATTATCGTTACAAACGCGGACTACTTGTTACTTTTCGTTCAAGCCGCGGACGTGTTTTATCTGTCGCAGGAATCCTACGGTAAGTGGCGCGGACACCCCAAATTAACAACGACATACCTCAGCGTCAGATATCATCCTAAACTCCCCAGGAGCCCTCGCTTGACCCGTCAAGGCACCATGGGCGATTTCAGCAGTTCGACTGATAACAGAACTGGTAGAGAGCCAATAGCGAATCTCACTTGGAACGACCTCGATCAAGGATACTCGGGGATCGTCTTTGGAGCCATCGTGTTTCCCATCCTTGAGATTACCGAAGAAAGACGTGATCCTGTCCGAACAATCAGTTAAGATGTTGCATGCAGTACTGGATAGCGAACATTGGAGACCAAAACTTTTTGATTAGATCCTTGTCCTGCGAGACTTTCGCAGTGCCAGAGACACTTGCCCATCCGGTAGTCTTCTGGTCATAGAAAGACACATTGACGTTGGAGTCGTGGTTGAGCTCGTCAAACTTGTGGGACGCATTATTTGCGATGAAAAACAGGTTAATTTGCGTTGGCTCAATTGCTGTTGTGCGGTAAGGGGTGTGGTTGACTACTGAGTTCGAGGGAGACGCACGACGACAGGGTGTCATAGCTCTGGAATGGAGCGCTCCGCTTTCGCAGCGAGTAACCAACATAGCCGTGTCAGCCTTGTCAATCAACTTGTGAAAATCCTCGATTTTCTGGAGAGGAGTGATCTCGGTGTTGGTAGTTTTGGAGGTAACTGGATCGAGCTCTGGGTTAGACATGATGGTGGTCTGAGGTGAAGAGAGGAGCTCGTTGGAATGACTTTATATGAACTTTCCGTCCGTCGAGGAGTTGCGGGGGTCACCGATGACGTCATGGTTCGAAAGAGAGGGACAGTGCTCCGAATCGATCCATAGGGGCGGGGCAACATACGCAATTTGGAGATCGGCCCGACGCTTACGAAAACGCTGGATCGGCGCACCGAGAAACTCTGCGCGAACCCACATAGTCAGGTTGCCAACGAATCACCCATAAATTGTGCAGTGCGACCGAGCCCGTGAGCACGACAGTCCAGAGGTCGACTGTACAGGAACCCTCACCCAAATTTAAACAATGAAACATATGCGGCGTGGAACAGTTGATTGTCCAGTACAAGCGGTTTGATGGTCGGCGAGCAGTCGTTAGTTATCCCAAGCGTAAAGAAACACCGGGAGCATGAAGGCCAGCGTGTTGCTTGACGATGAACGTGGGTTTGCAGAGACCCACGAAAGCAAACGAGACAAATACTATCGGTTCGGGCCGGCCCAGCCCCATCCCAGAGCTTCGACGTCGCAATCCAGAGACAGTGACAATGGGTTTACCGGAGGCAGTCGGGGTTCAAGAGGAGAGAGGCCCCGAGGGAATGAAGAAGGCTAGAACGGACTCTCCTTGTACGTGTTGGGACCCAGGATCGAGCACCACCACGAACCCAGTGGGTAGGACAGACAAGTTCTGGGGAGTACTGGCAGGTGGAGTGGGATAGTCGAAAGTGGTTCTCAAGGGACCTGGACGGGGAGATGTTTGGAACCAGAGTTCAGAACCACCCTCCCCTTTTTCGCATAACCCTTGTTTGGCCTTACACCGATGAAACCCTTCCGGCCCCTTTTCGAACCAGCGTCGTGTAGAAATTCGGATATGAACGCCGACGATGTGCAAATCCAAGCCTGATCTCTGTTCATGAGATTCGTTGTCGCGCGACCTTGTGCTGCCTGACGTATCCCAGCAGGTGGTAACCAGGTGACTGGCATCTTTGATGAATGTAGAAAAGGAGCGACAGGGTGGTTGACGAATGGACACCAGCAACGATATCTTCGCCTTAGTACTGGAGGATGAGTACTCAAGGGTCGCCGAAAACGGTTGTGCGTGTTGCGGCAGTCCCCCCATCCGAGAGGTATTTCTCCTAATGTCGGGTGTCTTAGGTTCCTGCGGAGCTCTCAATGTATTTTTCACGACAGAGCAAGAAAAAAAAATCAAACGAACCCATCGGCGCGGAAGTAAAAGTCAACGTATAATGGAGAGGCGATTCTTGGCAGTTGCGATGTCCCGTCAGTAAGCGAGCCTCGAGATATCGGGACCGGGCAGGCCGTGAAGCGAACTGCAAAGACAGTCGCGACCACGAAGTGGGTAGAGCGGTCGAATTATGCCCGCTTAGTAACCGGCCAGCTGTTTCCATCCTGGCAGGGCGATATTCGACCAGATCTCTCTCGGTTTGTAGCGCCGTTTCCAGCAGACAGAAAGTGCGTTGAACGCGAATAACAATGGCAGATTTTCGACATTAATCGAGCTTGCGTCTGTGTAGACAGCTGTTGCGGTATATAAATGCTGATTTTAAAAAAAAAAAAAAAAGACATTAATCGAGCGGAGCTGGTGCTCCCCCTTGATCGAAGCGGGAGTGAGGCGTCATGTTGGTGATAGAACGCCCCCCGGCCGCGATGTCGCTGACCGTCGTCTTTGCACCACCACGATGTACACCAGGATCGGGTTTCCCTTGACTAGGCACTGTCACCGCCCTACCCACCTCTGTCAAACCTTGCACCCGTGAGTCTTTTGACGTTCATAGCTTTCAGGTCACTCATCAAGGTTCCGTATAAATAGCCCGCATTTTACCCAGGGTCCCAAATTCTTCAAGAGACCTGCTAGGTTCATCGCGACGACAACTTCTACCCATTTGCAAGGTATTGGTGCCAGGCATGTTACGAAGGGACTAGGGAGGATCACCGGTGATGCGGTCATGGTTCGTGCCCAAGGATCGTGGGTTGAGTTCGAGGATGGCCGGCGACTCCTCGACTTTACCACTGGCATCGGGGTCGCCAACCTTGGTCACTGTCATCCCAAAATCAGCCAGGCTGCCGCCGACCAGTGTCGGAACCTTGTCCATTGCCAGGTATCGTCACACGACGCCACATGCCACTTTACAAGGCTAACGCTCCCCCCAGTGCAGCATCGCATACCACGAGCCTTACCTCAGGCTTATTGAGAAGCTGCTCCCGATTATGCCGGATCCGTCGCTCGACTCATTTTTCTTTTGGAACTCTGGCGCTGAAGCGATCGAGGGTGCGTTGAAGATGGCTCGAATCTATACTGGTCGCAAGGGGATAATCGCCATGCAAGGTCTGCATTAAAGCTCCAACAACTCTCGCTATCAGAGGCGTGAATTGACCGGTCGTGCAGGCGGGTACCACGGCCGGACATTTGGCGCGATGGCGGTCACAAGGAGCAAGACCATCTACAGCGAAGGTTCCGGTCCATTAATGGTGCGTCAGGTGTCCGTAGGCGACTCGTCCCTTCTGATCGTTGCTCTTAAGTCGTCGGTGTTCGTCACCCCATTCCCGTTCTGGCATCAACTTTCCTTGTCCCCGTCAGCGCCTGAAGAAGAGGTCGTCAAGAAAGCGCTCTATCAGCTCGACCTGCTTCTTTCTCAGCAGATAAACCCCAAAGAAGTTGCCGCGATCTTGATTGAGCCGGTCCTCGGGGAAGGTGGATATGTTCCCGCGCCGCCTTCTTACCTGAGGAGTCTTCGCGATTTATGCGATAAGTATGGGATCCTCCTGATCCTGGATGAAGTTCAGACGGGTTTCGGGAGGACCGGAAGGTACTTCGCTTCCGAGTACAGCGGTGTTAGACCTGATATCTTGACAATCGCCAAAGTATGTGTGATCCCCAATTGGGCGCCCCAACTCGCTTGCTTACCGACTTGTTGTAGGGACTTGCCAACGGGTTTCCCTTGAGTGGAATTATCAGCAGGACGGAAATCACTGAAAAGTTGAAGCCGGGGATCATGGTAATCCAGCCACAATGTCAGACTTGTCGTTCGTTAGACCCTAATCACCACTGGCAGGGTGGAACATATGCGGGAAACGCGGTCGCTTGTGCAGCCGCGATTGCCTGTGCCGATGTGATAAAAGAGGAGAAGGTTCTCGAGAATGTCCAACGCCGGTACGTCAAGTCCTCTAATCACTCAATGCAGGGACTTGATCAATGTTGAGGCTTATTGAATCCTTGGGACGGACAGATCTAACGAGCTTATCACATCGTTGAATAAATTGCGATCCAGGGCAGACCTCGGCGCTCACATCCTTGACGTGCGGGGACTTGGTTTAATGATTGGGGTCGAGTTTACTTCCCCGCCGTCAGTATCCATTCACGACCCCAATACGTTTGCTGGCGCTCCGAAGAACCTGGCCAGTCGGGTTGCGAAACGTTGTTTGGAGAAGGGCATGCTGATTCTCACGACATCCGTCTATGAAGTTATTCGGTTCATCCCTCCGTTGAACGTTTCTGCGGAAGAGATGGCCGTTGGAATTGAAATATTCACCCAGGCGGTGGAGGAGGTCGTGAAGGAGGGTTGAACTGAAATTAAGAAAGATATTTCTTCCCCTCCTCGGTCTCAAGCATGTCAACGATAGCATCCTTGAATATTTTGTGTACCAGTAGCAAGGTGTTGCATGAATCCAGTCCTTCATTTATCTTGAGGTCGCGTTTTCCTTACGGTGCGGGTGAGGCGACGGATGCATTCGGCACGTGGCGGAGATGCCCGTTCAGGCTCTTACGTTCTGCCTGGACCAACCCAAGGCTCGACAACTACCGTGTTCACCAGCACGACACGGGGCGTCGAACACGCCTTCCCACTTCCTTGACATCCCTTCTATTTAAAGTGCCACCAAGATATTAAGCACTCGATAAGCCTAGGGAAGGCAGGCCCGTCTCCATTCGACCGACCATGGCTCTTCGCTCCTCAACGTTCGCTCCTATCATTCTGTTCTATATCCTGTGGTTATCAGCAGTTGTGCGTGCGTATATACCAGCAAGACCCACGAACGACACCCAGAGGGCGATCCAAAGCGGACTGAACGTCACCGATTTCTCGAAGCTCAGCCTGTTGTGGTTTGAAAATGGGTGCGTTTTTTCTCCTCTCTGTTTGTTGTGGTGGTAGTTCTCAACTTTGGATCGATCTTTGGTTGTACAGAGGAAGTAGCCCGTATAGCGTTAATGTTGCCTATGTGTTGGTAGGGGCAGCCAGCAACGGCATTAGCCGCGTGCGTCGTCTACACTCAGATAATTTACCTTTTCACTGAGACAGAAACCTAGGGTGCGCTCGTCCATTTTGGCGAGAAGAACCTCACAAACGGCACCAGTACGTGGATCCTCTCCGCCGGTCTTTTCGGGACCCCTTGCTTATCGCGCCCATTACCAGCCATCACACCTTGGATAGCCCTCGTCTCTTGCGACGGCAATTCAACAGATGCTTCGGAATCTGACGATATCTTCACACTTGCGAGGGATAGGGGTGCTGTCGCCGCGGTGCGTTCCGCATCGATCGCTGTTTGCCACACTCATTCCTCATTCTGCGTTGATTCAGCTCCTCTATTCCACCTATTCTTCTGCGTGCATTGTCAACGAGGAGTATTCCGACCCTGGTCACTTTGATCAGGTCTTTGATATTTTTTCAACGCAGTCGCTCACCACTGCTCGGTCAGTTGTGGACAAACTCTCCTAGATCCCCAAATTTACCCCTAGACAGGCTAATTGAGGAGCGCTTTGACCACATCAACCGGAGCCTTTACGGGGGCTTCAACCCGCAGCGTCTCAACGACTCGTTTTATGTGATCAATACCACACTCAACGATGGTAACTCTACCGGCCCAGGGTACATGTTCGCAACTTTACGAGCGTATAACGCGACCGAGGCGAACACGCCACCAAACACCACGCCCTCAAGCAACGGTGACAATGGAGATGGCCAACAGCAAGGAAAGAGGACAAGTCTTGCCATGTGTGTTTCATCCTCGTTTCCGCATGCAACACCGACTGATTCTGCGACTTAGGATTATCCTCTATGTCATCACCGGCTGTGTTTCTGCGCTGTTCACAGTTGTGATCATCTCAGGGGTATGTTCCATGCAAGGTGTTGCGGCTTCTCGGCTCATGACGTCATTCAGGCCATCCGAGCATTCCGGCACCCTGAAAGATATGGACCTCGGGGCGTCGATCCGACCAATCCCGATGATACCATGTATCCCCAAAGCCGCGCCAAGGGTTTGGCTAGAGCCGTCCTGGATACGTTCCCTATTGTCAAGTTCAACCGATCGGAGGATGAGGCCCGACATGCGAAAGATGTTGAAACACAGGGTATGGAACTGACAAATTGGGAAGTGGTGGATGCACCAAAGTCATCAAGCGAGACCGATGGTTCCGAACAGAGGGTAGTAGGTGAAAAGTCATTTCCCAACCAGGCGACCACAGAAGAGGGTAGTTCCGATGGCCAACAGCAGAGAGCAGTCCTCAAGAGAAGTGGAACACAAGCGAGCCGCCAAAATCCAGATGTCACCCCTCAAACTATTGGTCGAGAGACGTGCCCCATCTGTATCGTCGATTTCGAGGAGGGAGACGATCTCCGGGTGCTACCCTGTGAAGGTAAACATAGGTTCCACCAAGCCTGTGTCGACCCATGGCTATTGGAGCTTTCGAGTTCATGCCCACTGTGCCGTGAGGGTAAGTAATGTACGACCGCCGTTGTTCCGAACTAACGTCCTGTACACAGATTTCTATGCGCTGGAGAACATGATTTCTGGGAGGTCGGAAGACCTTCACGGAATTCAGGGAGGTGATCACGAACACGAACACCCTCCGCTCAGAGGGCGTTTCTCGAGGTACCTCAGGTTCGCCACTCGAAGGAGGGGAAGCAGTTACCGTGAACACTCGGGGTACTACGACCAAACCTACCCATCAGCACCTGCCCCGCCGCACCGAGATGAGCGAAATTGACCTCCGATCTACCTACAGAACACGTATACCTCGTCTTCGAACGCGCTCTCGATCTTCATCTTGTATTCTATAGGATAACATGTCTGTCGAACAGTCGCTCCCTTCTTTTCCCTCTCGCATGCTTTCGTATACTTCGCAATTATTCGTTCACTCTGCATCTCGATTCTTAGTAGTCGTATTGTATTCTTTCCCCACGCCCCCTTTGTCCTTATGCCCTCCACCTTTTTTCCATCCTGTAATGCACTCCATCGTCGGATTTGGCAACGTTCGCGCACCGATCAATGCCACACAACTCGAGACAGGCTGGATTACTTCCAATCTACATGCATCGATCATCTAACTGGTCTCATCTTGACTTGCAATTGCTTGCCCTCTACCCACGACTTCAATTCCACACTGAAACCCAGGATGCCCGCCGCTAGGGGCTTCATGTCTGCCTCGACTTGAACTAGACCACAATAAACTGGATACGTTGGTGTAATCAATTTCGGCGGCCTATCCGTTCCGGCGGAGGGGCGCTTCCAGTGGGCTGGCCAGAAATCATGATGACCTCGAGCCGATTATGGTGATGTGCACCTTTGCCCTCTCCCATCATGAGTGACATTCTTATCCTAGGTGCCACAGGCTTTACAGGGAAGCTCATAGCCCGCTATCTTGTCAACCACCCTCAGCGCGCATTCCCATCGTTTACTCTCACCCTGGGGGGTCGATCAAGGGACAGGCTGAACAAAGTCGCAGCGTCGCTCGGTTTGAGCACCAACACGGACTCGATCGTGGTGGTGGATCTGTCTAATTACGCGTCCGTGGAGAGTGCCGTCGTTCGGGCGAAAGTGGTCATTAATAGCATCGGCCCTTACTGGAAGTTTGGAGAGTATGTCGTGAGGTGAGAGGCGTCCTCGGGTTTCCCATCCTGCCAACAACGAAATCTGACTCCCGAGTCCATGCGGCTAGGGCGTGTGCAAAGCATGGGATTCATTATGTCGATGTCACCCCAGAACCGCACTTCATAGCAGATATCGTGACAAAGTGCGTGTTTGTGATCCTGCCGTTTGGTTTAGCGCAAAGAGCGATGTGAAAGGGCTAAACGTCTTCACTCTTTTTTGGGGTCAATTCCAGATACGACTTTATGGCGTTCAAAACGAACGCGTTGATCATTCCTGCTTGCGGGTTCGATTCAGTCCCACCTGACGTGGCTGTATACGTATCGAACCGATACGTGAAGTCGGTGCTTGGACCAAGGACGTCAATCGAGGATTCAGTGACCGCCTATGACGTTGAGGGAGGTTTCTCTGGTGGTTCGACTGACTCTATTATGTCGTTTGTTGAGGGTGTCTCGAGAGAGACGCTCGTCAAGTCCGTGGCAGACTACGTGCTTCGTCACCGTGAGCTGTGCGACCATTTCTTTTCCAGAGGCTGACATTACCCATCCGTAGCCAAGGGACCCCCCAGCCATCCCGCGAAATACGTGTACAGGCTACCGTATGACGCGTCCTCGTCATGGTATGGAGCGATCTGGCCACAGCGGATGATCAATCGCCAAACCGTCCACCACTCCTGGTCCTTATTTGAACGCAACAAAGACGCTCACCCCGAGGACACTTACGGAGACAAATTTAGATACGACGAGTGTCTAAAAACTCCCGGTCCCATCTCCGCGCTCTTCGTTGATCTGTCGATTTTCCTATTCGTCGCTGCACTTTTGATCTCACCCGTACGGCGATCCAAGTCTTTTCCCCCGTTGTCAAGGGACTGACCCGTCGAGAACAGATACGTTGGTTCCTGAAGCGGATATTACCCCAATCTGGCACGGGCCCTAGCTCCGAGTAAATCCACTTGTTCACTGCGAGGGTTTCCGTTTGCTGATCAAGGTGTCGAACAGTAAGGGTCGCTTCGAGGTTGTGAACGTTACAAATGCGGGTTCCCTGACGGTAAAAACGACCTTCAAAGGCGAAGGAGAGTTCGCCTACCATGCCACCGCTCGTAAGATCCTCGTCTTCATGCGATACCCCTCGGTGATCGTGATGTTCACCTTTGAATTTGTTCAGGGATGATCAGCGAGGCGGCGCTGGCGATCGTTTTGAACTTCGATGAACTACCGTACCCGAAAACCGGAGGAGGCGGTGTTCTGACCCCCATGACCGCTTTGGGAGATGTTCTAATACGGAGGTTAGAAGGTTTCGCCGGCGTAACAATCTCCAGCGAGAGTATAAAATCCGGCGAGAGCAAAAAGACCAAGTAATTTGTTTGGATTGTTTTTTGCGCCATTTCTTTGCGGCAATCCGACGGATTTCATCCCCCCCCCCTTGGGAACCTGATCTGAATTGAAGTGAGTAACGCCGCAGGATCGTGATTTAATTCTTGGCCTTGTGACGTCGCGACAACGAGGGGAGGTAATTCCTAGGAGAAACTTGTGCAAATTGTATATAACGGCTGCCACCGGTGTGTTTCTGTAGCCCGCCTTCTCCCCGTTTGGGTTTACCTCTCCAGGATGCTCTTCTCACTTTCACCGCTCACATCGCTTTTACTCTCCGCGACCGCAGTCCCCGGTGGTTCTGAAGCCGAGGGTTTGATCTATGAACAGGGCACGAGTCGGACCGCCCCGCGTGGTAACGGAGTTATAACCAATCCTTCCCGGAGAAAACCCCCGAGGGCATGTGCCAACGCGGAACTGACCGTCGTACTTCCTGGTAGGATATGGTCACCCGCGTAAGTGGATAGCAAGATGATCATTGTCTCCGCAAGAAACACACGGACGGAGCAAGGGCGGTGGTACAAATCAAAGTTACAGACACGAATCGAGAATCTGAGGGGAAAAGATACATGAGGGCATTATATGACCTCACGAGAAGGCGTTGTCCCGACGCTCGTTCCAGAAGAGATTTCTCTCCACTGTGGTGAGGGGACTTCGCCACTGACTGTAAAGAAACACCGATGTCAGATGCACCATTCGTCCACGCAGCGGCGGAGAATAAAGGGATCCTGGAGGGCTCACCAATAACGCAACAATCAGACCTAAAAATCGCCATCACCCAATCCCCTTCCAGTTTCATCTTCTCCACCCTCTTCTTCGCCAATTTCCACCTCAATTTCCCATCGTTCAATCCCTCCAAACAATTCACCACCACCAGATCGCTCCTCGGTGTAACCCTCCCCCTCTCACCAATGCTACCCATGATCAGCTGTGAGACGTCCTTCGGGTACATGATCGAACTAGACCTCCAGAAAACCAACATCGCGGCGTGGTCGAAAGGCGTGTAGATGGAAGTGAGAGAGGAAGCAGACCAACGATAGTCCGCTTCGTAAGTCCCAACTTCCTCATCCGTGGTCGCAAAATTCTCAGGCAACCGAACGTGGAACGGCAATCCGGCCCCCGCGGACACCAGAATCACCTCGAGCTCTGGTACCCACGGACCCAAATCAACTTTCCTCGCACTCACGTTCGCTGTGGCATGAGATACGGGGATCGGAAGGTCCTTCGCTCGAACTGCTTCCGTCGTCAAATCGTTGCAGAGCACGGTTTGCAAGAATTCCGAGAGCCAGTGGGACGGGTAGCCGATCGAGTGGAGGTAAAGGAGCAACCTGAAGAACGCGACTGGGTTGTTTGCGAAGCGGATCCGGTTAGGTCCTGGGTAATGAATCATCCCAGGAACGAGGATGTTGATAAGTTGTGTGGAAAGCCAGTGCGTGAGCTCTTTTCTTGTGGCAAGTTTGGACAGTGGGAGCGGGTAGCTGGTTTTAAGGCGCCCCAGGGAAAGGACGCCAAAAGCAGGGGTTTTAGTGATGAGACGGCATCCAAGGAAGCGAGAGACGTCTTCCGACCGGAGGAACGTGTACCTATGGATCGTCTCAGTCCTGTGGCCAACCGTTGATAGAATAAAGTATCCCACGTATATATAAACTGTTCGTCATTGGCCCACGTAGGGGTGTTCAAGCCGCAGCTGAGCGCAACGGCGGCCTCTTCGTTTTCCGTCTGCAGAATGGGGAGTACCTGGGTGATGGCATTTATCACGCCGTGGGTGTAGTCCCTATGGATCTTTTATGAGAGGTACGCTCGAACAAGGGAGACGTAAGCAGCGATGAACTCACGGAATGTTGCTCATCCATACCCTAAGGAAGGAACGTGGGAACTCCTTTGGTCGATGGTGATCCTCCCCGTTCCTCATCAACTGCAGCTCAGAAAAAAGATCAGTACAAATGATCTCAACTTTCACACGGCTTTTGAGCGTGACAAGAGTGTTGGCTGCTGCGCTGAGCATCCTCGAGGTCCATTCGTACGTGATTCGGAAGTTATCGGAGCCTGTCGGCTTGGGCAGTTCCCTTTTTCTCGAGCACGTCGACGGATCGAACACCCGGTAGCAACGGATAGTGGCAGGTAAATTGAAATTAGTGACCGGATACCCTTTGTGAGCCCCGGCCAAAAGTTGGTCTTCTATAGACTGCAGGGGATTTTGTTGAGAACGGGTGAGGAGCAGAAGCAAAAGGGGAAAAACATACGTGAAGCGTGATGTTGGGTTTCCAGGTCGTTTCGATCTCCCGTCGCGCCTGTTCACGACCGGCTGGGTGAGCCTTCAGAAATGGACCATCGCCTGGAGGTAAGTACCTTGGTGATCAACTCCCCCGGGAAGTCTCCGCTTCGCTCCACCGCATCCGAGAGTTGTCTCAGAATCGTATGTCTCGCCTCGAGCACTTTCGGAATGGGGATCGTCTTCGTCAATGTGTACCATTTTACCTCGACGTCGGTGTCCGCAGAGGGGAATGTCTCCTTCATCGTCTCTACCATAGTCTCGACGATCTGGGACTTGTGACTTGTGAAATACTGCCGTACCCGACCTGTAGATACATGGGCTGGTACCAATCCAGTTTGGAGTAGTTGTTGGTCAGGCATGTTCTCTAGGGCGGCGGCGCAGACTTCCCGAATCATGTTCGCGCTGTACGCCGCCATGTTGTCCGGGTTAGGGAATATAGGGCTTGGCACTCCCGCTGCTAGTGGTGATGGTGCAGAAGGATTTGGATAGTGGTGTAATTCGAGAGTCTTTTCAGTCCTGTTTGTCTTGGCCATGTCAATCCAGTAATGGATCGCATCTAAGATAGGGGGGATGGACGTGGTGGGCACGAAGATCCACGGGGGGAGTCTGGGGGGATCTTCCGAAAGTCGGTCGCACAAGTCGTCAAGGATAGTCATCAATCTACAAACGGAGATCGAATTGCAAGGCAGACTCTGAGGAGCGACAATTAGGCCCACCTTTTATGGCAATAATCAGGCATGACCACCCCCGAAAACGCATACATGTGTGTTGCGATAACCTCCGCCTTTGTCTCTGGAGCAATGGTCTGACCATCCACCAACTGGTCTAGGAGAAACAGAAAAACGAGATCTCTAGCGATGGCAGTGGGGTGAATGTCTAGAGCAGTTAGGTGAAACCTAGCCACAGTCTTTTGGCGTTTAGACAAAGAGCGATGGACGCTTTTTAGCCCAATGAGAGTCCCAAGGAGATGTCTTCCTGAGGGAAGTGAACTGGATTAGCATATGGGGTTGGAATGCGGGTTCTCTTACGTACCATCTCCAACACCGCCGATAAGGAAGTTGAGGTTGGACAGTTGTTCGTCCGAGTATGATGAAATCTTGAGAGGGATAGGTTCGTGGCTACCCCATCCGTGCGCCATGGAAATAATCTCATCGGTGCCCGTCTACCGACAGACCGGTAAGAAACGTAGATCCGAGGTGGACAAGATTGGAACGTACATGAAAGAATTCCGACGAATGTTGTCTACGTGTATCTTTTAGTGACCCTGCATGAGGGTGGCGAACGAAAAGAACATACAGCTTTTGCCGTTTGAAATCCATTCCGGCTAAGTTCAACCGTGCAGATATTTTCCGTTCAATCCTATCTCCTGCGAACTCGTAGAGAGCAAGATCCCACTCTTTCCAAGTGGACTGGAGCTCGTTCGTGGGCCCGATACTCCCCGAGGCAGACGCGAGGGCCTTGAGCTGCTCGATAACTTCAAACTCATTCATAATCGCCTCGTCGGAAATCGTATCATTCTGGACACCTTGAATGAGACATTTGGCGAGTCTCGTAGAAAGGCGGAGGAGGAAAGGGACGTCGGTCTGGGAACAAAGACGAGTCGCGCGACATATTTTTTCGAAGCACCCCTTATAATCCCCTATTTCGTACAGAGCAGCGCTGAGGTTCGATGGGTACGTGCGATCGTTGGCATCCTTTGATTCGGCCTGTTTCGATACTGGGGTTATGGTTTTCGAAGTAGGGGGCAGAGTATCTAACGCGCACCAAGCGATATAACTTGGCTGCCCTTGGTATTGAACGACGCATCGGTCAGCCAACGAAGACAAGAGAATTGAAAAGAGAAATTTACTCTTCCATCCGGCCATCCTTGAAGGCGATGTTCCCTCTCTCTTTGATGGATACCGCAGTTGGAGGATTTGGTGGCATCAGTGGTAACTGAGAGTGAGTGTGATGGTCACTCGATCACTCAGTCAAAATTTTGGCGCAACGTCCCAGGTAGGCTGACCTCCTTACTGATCCCAGCTGCAAACTGGGTGAAACGTGTGCTCGTCGTTGTTGCGAATACAGGCATTTCCCGTGTATAACTGACAGTCCTCCCACGAATTGCAGGAAGCATGCGACTTCCACGCCCGTGGTCGTGTGTGACAAATCCGAGTCTTCTCACTGCAGAGCCAACCGAGAAGTCGAGGTCTCGAGGCTGTCAATGTGTACACACATGGTCGCTCACCGACATCGGTGGGGGATTTACTGGCCAGGTGAGAAATCAAAAGGTAAATCTATAACAAATCCGAACAAACAAAGATGCCTGTCGCGCTTCGTAATGCAGGATTTAGTGTGAGCAAAGTGGTGTTCGTGTCGGGGTGTCACTGACCACGTCGAACTGTATGAAATCTCAGCTGTCATCCGTAACACTTCACCCTGAGAGAACAAATATCCTGGGATTAATTGAAAACCTCCGCGACTCCGCTGTCGTTGTGGATTTCGGTGAGAGAAGGACCGGCATTCGCCGAAACGCTTTGTGGCTGATCCATCACCTTGGCCCGCCATCCATTGTGCCGTATTTGTATGAACGCTTTCGAGCCTCAGAAGCTCAACCCTTCTTCGGTACGTTTGCCGTCCTAACGGTTCCCTTGTGTTCTATGTCCGTTGACTGTTTCATGTGGGTTGATCGGTTAGGTCATCCATGGTACGCGCCTCACAGGCCACAACATTCTCGTCCGAATCCTACTTTGACGACCGCGGGGTTCATGGCTACGCCCAACCGATAACGGAACATGTAAACGTGCGGGAATTGGCATCCATACAACACCACGTGTCTCATTTTCACCGTCCAGCCTCATTCGCGACCTATTGTGTCATACTATTTTCCGGAGGGGGTGGGTGGATTTCACTATGGTGTAAGTCAACGTTCGTTACATTACGAAAACGTACTAATATTCCAAATAGCAATACCATCCGATGAAGCCCCATAGGCTTACTCTCGTCAACGCCCTCATGATTGGCTACGGGTTAGACAAACAAATCCATCAAATTTACAACCCTCCACCCGCGTCAAGGGCCGAATTGCTTGGTTACCATGACAAAGACTACATCGACTTTCTATCAAGGTATGTTTTGTACCTTCATATGGATTTAGAACTCACAGCGTTCCTCGCACCCACCCATTGATCCAGGGTCACTCCCCGTAACCAAAACGACATGAAGCATCTGATCGACAACTTCAACTGTGTTGAGGACTGCCCTATCTTTGCTGACATGTTCGATTTCTGTTGTATGTATGCCGGATCTTCCCTTGCTGCCGCCCGCAAGTTATGTGCTGGATCTACCGACATTGCCATCAATTGGTCCGGCGGCCTCCATCACGCGAAACGCGGAGAAGCAAGCGGATTCTGCTATATCAATGACATTGTGCTGGCTATTCTTGAGCTACTAAAGTGCGTCTCGCGAGAGTTTCGCTCCATGGCCGGTGCTAATACCATGTGATCAGATACCACCCCCGAGTCCTTTACATCGACATTGATATTCACCACGGAGATGGTGTTGAGCAAGCATTCTACACGTCCAACCGGGTCATGACTGTCTCTTTCCACAAATACACTGGCGACTTCTTTCCTGGGACCGGTAAACTGGATGACAATGGTTTTGGTCTCGGAAAATACTTCTCGCTCAACGTTCCTCTAAGGGATGGAATCGATGACGAAATGTATCTCACGATCTTTAAAACCGTCATTGAGGATACTGTCACCGCCTTCCGTCCTTCATCGATTGTCTTGCAGTGTGGAGCCGACTCTTTGGGGTGCGACCGACTCGGGGCGTTTAACCTCTCAATCGCCGCTCACGGCGAATGCGTCAACTTTGTGCGCAAATTTGGCGTTCCTCTCCTTGTCGTTGGGGGCGGAGGTTACACTGTCAAGAACGTGGGAAGGTGCTGGACTTACGAGACGGCTGTGCTCGTGGGAGCTTCTCTGCCCGACGAGCTCCCACGGACGATATACGATCCATTCTTCCGAGACTCCCAATGGAAGCTTCACCCTCCCCTCACAGGCAAAGTGGACAACCAAAACTCACCGGCGTCCCTCCAGCGGATCACGATTAACATACGAAGTAAGCTCCGGTACCTGCAGGGTGCACCAAGCGTGGTGATGTCGGAACTCCCTCCGGACCTGGAGCGCTGGTTGGAAGATGAGAAGCAGTCGAAAGACAAGGATGCCGACGACAATCCGGAGGGCAGACTCGATCGCTCAATGGCTCAGAACGAGTTCTATGACGGGGATGAGGAGGAGCCTGAACCCGAACCATCCAGACGGAGACGAACTACCCGAGGAGAGGACACAAACACGGCTCCGACTCCGACGAGAAGTAGAGGCGGTAGAAGAAGGGGGAGACCGCCAAAAACGTCGGTTTCCGCAACGCCGTTGATCACCAATATCAGCATCGATGGTGAGACCGATGAATCGACACCAGCACCTACGTCTCGGCGTGGTCGTGGCCGCGGAAGAGGTAGGGGCAGAGGTAGGAGGAGGGGGAGGGGCCGCACATCTGCCAGACAAGCGGCTGACGATGCTGACGATCAGTCGGAAAAATCAGAAGGCGTTGAGTCTGAAGAGGATGTTGAGCAGGCATTGGTTCCGTCAACCCCTAACACGACAGCCGAAACAGTGACCGACGGCGGAGTTCTGGAGTCCGTTGGGGCGGAAACCCCTGCTTTGGATGTGGAAATGGCTTGATAGGGGTTCAAAGGATGTACAAGATACGATTGTTGCTTGCGCGATTCTAGTGAGCGATTTCAGTGTTTCAGTTGGCGCCTTGCCTTTGTTGATTGATACCCGGCCTCCTTTCACAGCGAGCGTAGGGTGAAGTAGAAGAAAGAAGGTCGCGGATCTGGACTCGAGCTTTGTCAACGACATTCGAAATCGCTCGCATCGGAGGCGTCAGCTCAGTTAATACCGGGTTTCTCCCGACCTCGCTTGTCAAACCACGGGCACCCTCTTTCGGATTTTCATTTTGCACGTTGTTGGCGAACGGTCAAGCCCCAGAAAGTGGACAGTCCCGCGCCGCCGCGGGCTCCTTCCCACTGGTAACGCATTTTGCTGAATTTCGAAATGTCAGTTTCCGTCGGGAGGGTAGTGGGGTTCTGGCCTTTGGATCACCGGCTCGCTTATGTTTATCTGTGCCATGATCGTATGCCATAGACCATTGAAGATGGATAATACAGATTGGGGACAATGCCTATGATGCATCCCATGTATGAACAAACACAAAACTCCTGGCTTCGAGGAAGAGTTCTTGAACAACGAGTGCTTCGATTTGATCAGACGGGAGGTGCGCGAGTGGGACATGAGAGGAACCAATTGAATGGATCACGCCAGATCACGCCCAGTGCGACAACCGCTTCCCACGATTGACTTACCTTGCAAGTTACCAGGAACGTCATAAGGAAAAACGGGAGACATCCCGCTGGATCCAGTCCCATGGATCCGGGTTCCCGCCCACGTCACCTTGGATACCAGCGGAGGGTCAAGAAAAAAAAAGATCACTCTCGATCTTTCGCGCTCACGACTTGGCGTTATGACCGGCTGGAGAACGTATCGTATGTATATAAGCGAATGCTCAGGATTCGCTTCTCCTCAGACGGCGAACTTCTTTCTCTTCGTTGCGGACAAGATCTTCACCTTTTTCTCTCCCCCAACTCCTCGAGTCCACTGTACTTGAGGTTTTACCTTTTTGCTTTCTTCGCTCTTCTGGGAAGGCTTACAAACTCCCCCACGACGCACCTTTTCGACTGGTTTTTTCGGCTCCATCAAAAACTACCAGCACACACAAAATGACCATGTCGGGATCCCGCGGTACCACGTATCAGAGTGTCACTTCGAGCATGGTCTCGTCGAATCCGGAGGGGGGTTCGCTTGCTTGCAAGCAATGCGGAGCTTTAGTTTGCTCCCTCAAATCTCTCGTCTCTTCGGTCAGTGCGCTTATTTGCGTCGTTGTGCGCCCCCCCCCCCCCGATCAATTTCTGATGCTTCCTCTTCGCATATTACATACAGTCCTACAGGGGATTTGCTGGTAAGCTTGGCTCTTCTTAGCGGTAGTGAAATCACCGCTATTGAAAGGAGGCGGTATCTCATTGGAAATCCCATTTTTATTTTTGTCGTGCAGGAAAGGCAGCACTGACGGCGGACGCGTGAGTGCCTTCTCCAATTTCGTCCCGCCAATCCCATCATTTCCTTATGTTTGGGGGGGGGGGGGGGGGGGGGGGGGGGGGGGGGGGGGGGGGGGGGGGGGGGGGGGGGGGGGGGGGGGGGGGGGGGGGGGGGGG
>Ga0307515_10002876_pt1 | contig 36611 bp, 24 predicted proteins | sample 17_EM_MG_FD_194513 | JGI IMG/M metagenome (GOLD analysis project Ga0307515, IMG submission 194513) | Populus trichocarpa ectomycorrhiza microbial communities from riparian zone in the Pacific Northwest, United States - 17_EM | ecosystem: Host-associated > Plants > Roots > Unclassified | place... | reverse complement strand
ACTAAAATAAGTCGTGATTGTCTTTTGTTTGGTATTGCGAGCTCGTTGGCTTCGAATTCGACGTTCGTGCCTTATAAGAGCCGTAATTAAGTCTCTCTCACTATCTTCCTGTTGTTCCTCATAGAGACGAAGCTTTTGTAAGGCTTGTAAGGCCTTATTAAGCTTTATTTGAGGTTGTTCGGAGCTATCCTTATCCGTTTCTGCATCGCGATCAGGCCCTGCGTAGAGCTCTGCTACTTGCTTAATAAGATCCTCGGCCGAATCCTCTACTTCCTCACCTGGAAGCTTAATAAAATCCCGAATATTTGTGACGTCACGAATTCTTCCTGCCGTATGCAACTGTTCTGCCATCTACTGCATCTCATCTAAAAGGGGGGGATCTAGATAGTCGCGAGGGCGACGCTGCGGGCCTTCTTTGAAACCAAATAAGGTAGATTTGATAAAGCAGCCCTCAATCGTCTGTGGTGTAACTTCCTTCTAAGCAGCGATTGTCCATCGAATCGCCCAAAGGATGTGCATCTGCTTGATTGGATCTTGGTTTTCTAGAGTACGTTCTACCATGAACTGTAACTAATATCGTTGGTAGAGGGCCTTAAAGTTGGCAATTATTTCTTAATCAAGTGGCTGGTAAACTGAGGTGCAATTAGGAGGAAGGAACTCGACTCTTGTATTCTTCAAAGATCCGTTTTCAAGAGCCGTTCGAACAGCTGCTTCGTGAGCGCTGAAGCCGTCGATCAGTAAAAGGACCTTCCTGTTCTGCATCCTTTTGTTAAACCAAGTGAGCCACTCAAGCATAATCACGGTCGTCATTTAAGCCTTCTTATTATGCCTCCAATGTATATTTAACGAATTGATATTGACGCGAGCTTGCGCAAAGCAACGTGGCTGTATTGAGGCACCAATAATCCAGAGAGGAATCTTGTCGGAGCTATCTGCGTTGGAGCAATTGGCGAGAGACAGCCTTGCCTTCTGTCTTTTGGTTCCTGATTGCGACTTAGTAGCTAATGTAGTATCTGGTGTAGCCTTCCAAAATAGCCCTGTCTTATCTATATTGTATATATCCTTTGAAGGGTAAGGCGCGACGATTGCACGAAGCTCTATTATGCGATCTTTAGCGCCTTCTGTATTGACTGACGCAGCCTCGCTATATTGCTTTCTCTTGCGAATTCCGTTGCGAGATTTGAAACCTTCCAACTAACTAATTGACCACTTAGGCTCTGGTAACTCAACCAATATAGGTATACGACTCTATAATTGAGAGGCGGCGGCACGAATAAGATCGCTGGTAATAGGAATGCGAGAGTTCTGTAGGCGTTGGTGCCACTCAAAGAGTGCCTCCTCTAAGAGAGGTTGCTCGGCGTCTCTTTTGCGCTCGCGTGCACCTTGCCTATGACGGACTTTGGTTGAATCTAGGTAGTTGAACTTATCGCCAAGTATTTCGGATATTGAGGATTGATTAAACTTATGGCGGAAGGCGTCGGTAGCCTAATTTGCAAGCTGCCTCTGCATAAGGTTAGGATGTTCGCGGTGGTGGATACGAATCTTCTGACGCTTGTAGTCAGAAATACCGTGACGACGACGCCTTTCAGGATTTTGATGCCGCGCCATATTAAAGAGGTAGAATTAAGTATAGAGAGTAAGATCTGAGGGTAATTTTGATAGAATTTGATTGTTGTGTGATGGATTTGATGGCTGAACTGGCGGTGAGGAAAGGCCAAATCTGCTCTATAAAATACTGGCTATACCGATTTTGGTAGAGGGAACTTAACGATATCATTAAAAGTCAGAATATCGTAATATTACACCAAAAATATTTTGATTAAGGGGTGTAGATCGTAATATAGAGTATATCGTTATAATCAGATATCGTACTAACCAGTTTTTACTGTATATACATCACCTTCATTACTGCTAGGGCCGACTTCTTCTCCCTTATGGACTAGTTGGGAGGGAAAAAGCGGATCTGGCCCCGAGCAAAGCCAATATGACAATCCACCACCCACTTTAACGCTGGTTCCGACACTTCCTCCCTTGGGATCTATCACCGATCAAATCCAACAAGATGCCCCATCCTCCTCTTTAACGCGGCCGAAGTTAGTAAGCCCTGCTGAACGAACTTCTGTTATAGTGGAACAAAAGCCAGTAGTCATTGTCAAGTCGCCATTCCTCTCCGTACAAGACAAACAAGTTGGGCTTATGTGGAAACCGTCCCTTCCAATGCAGCAGAAACCAGTCATTGCTACCTCCAAGAACACACCTTGCGCCAAATGCGGAAAAAAGCTTAGTCGTCAATTTGTGTGTAATTTGGGGAACGCTTTCCACTTAGAGTGTCTCACTTGTGCAGTAAAATGACCCTACACTAACAATGTTGTATTCAGGCTAATTGTTATCATAGGATTGCGGGGAAATAATAGCTAGCAAGTTCTGGTCCTTGGAAGATGGAGGCTCTAGCATGCCGATTGCTCTTTGCGAGACAGACTACTTTCGCCGGCACGATATGCTGTGCTTCAATTGTGAAAAGGCATTCCGTGGCAGTTACATCTCAGCACTCGACCGGAAATATCACGTCGAGCATTTTGGATGCTCTGACTGCGATAGGGCGTTTGGAGCCTACGACAACTATTACGAACACGACGGTGCCGCTTACTGTCTTTACCATTATGCGGTGCGATGGGCCCAGGTCTGTCATGGATGTGAAACACTGATTTTGAAGAAGTTTGTGGAGAATTTCCGCGATGGAGCAAATCAATATTGGCATCCTGAATGCTGTTAGTATCTTGTCTTACAGTGCCATTAAGATGGACTAATGTTCCCATAGATATGATCCACAAATATTGGAATGTTAGGATCGCGGGGAAAAGTTTGAGTAGTTGCCAGATAGATTTCACGAAGCGGCCCTTTCCAAACTCGATTGGACCTGACTTTAACTATGCGGGAATGCAGGAGTTAATGGCACGCGTAGAGGAGAGGGGGGTTCGGATTTGGGGAGCCTGCTCGGTGTTTGAGGGGCTGTGCGCAACCGATATATCTAGCATGTTACTACATGCTAGCGACGGCGATTATAGCGAGATGATGCTTATTACTAGTCGCTTTATTGCAAAGGTGGATACCATTTTCTGGGCGATCGATGCAATAAGCCGGCTGGTGACGCCTCAAGTGGATTGGAAAGGTAAGCTACCATCTCAAATGATCCCGACTACATGAATGTATCTCTAATTTGCCTCCAAAGGCCCCTCTGCATTACAAGAGAGTAAGCTTTTGTGCAAAAAGGTCGTAAATCTTTTTCACATTTGCGTAAAGTCAGCAAAGATAGGTGTTACTCGCCTTGAAGTCACCCAAGAATTGCCATCAGTTGTAACAGACCTTGCACATTACATGAAACTACTGGTGCGGATCGGGCTCCAAACTTCCCTAAAACTGGAAGATAATCATGTATCCAAAGCTCTCACAGTGTTTCTGAAGGCCCTTACGACTGCCAAGGATTCTAAGCTGTGTGTACCATCGATACCCTTGCTAGAACTTCTTAGCAAGAGCGCAGATAGTTGTGATGTCTGTCATAAGCCGGTTGAGGACGATTGTTATCGCCTCGACAAAAAAATATGGCACAAAGGCTGTTACAAGTGTACACACTGTGAAGTTGTGTATAATGGCCGTGTAGGAGTGCTCGGTAAGCTCACCTGTTACTCGTGTAGAGTACTCTCGAACGTTGTACCTATCTCCGGACTTGAGCAACATTCACATCTGCTTCACGTGGCTTTGGCCCGTTTTCGGGCGGCGGTCTACCCTGATAAGCCCCTCAGTAAGTGTGCCAGATCCCTTCCTTGAACCCTACCAGTGCTTACTTCTCCAAAGGTGACATTTTTATACAAGCTGAGCCATCGGATCTACCATCTCCTCCCGCTGATTGAGAAGCGCGGGCGACTACAAGTTCAAATACAGATGGGGATGGTATTCGTTATCTCTGGGTGATATGCCACTGCTACTAGAGCTAGAATGAGCCAAATTTGGCGTGCGATTTACATTATACATGAGCCCCTCCGGTTAGAGGTTAGATGACAGTGGTGGTTGTATCTTACGATAGCAAGTGTAATGATAGCAGAGATTGTGCATTGTGTAAAATGGGCTTTTAGGAAATGACTATAGACCAGAACTCTATATATGCAAGACAGCACGAATCGCATTTACATATAAGTGCCATCTTTCATTCAACACCCTCTCAAACCAGGAGGAGTATTGAGACCCTGGGGGCATTTATAGTTGGTCGTACGTTGAGTAGGTACGGTCTTGTCAAACCCGTTCAGGCCTTAGGTATGAGTAGCTTACGTTTTGAGATCCCGCCCTGCTTGGAGAACCTCAATTGATTAGAGGTAATGGGGATTAGTGACTATATTAAATATAATGCATATTCAGTCCATTATACTAAGAAGGTTAGCTAGTTGAATAGGATCCTAGACCATGTACGCACCTTTCTAACTGGATTTGGGAATCCAGATGAAGAGATGGGGAGCGACGGCAGCTTATGCTCTTGCCAGATAATATCCCCTGAAGTGTCTGATGTCCGTAGTTGCATTTCGAGCAGGAAGATAGAGTCCATTGTCGCCCAAAGCCGTGGCATGGCGGTTTATTTCCTTTGGGGGGATACTTGCGTCCGAAAGCCTCATCTAACCCATCGCTGGCCTTGCCTATCGTATCCGATAACGTCAATATCGATGTTAAGTGTCCTAAGCATCATGTCCATCGTGAACGACTACTAAACATTAGCCACTTCTAGACACAAGACCCATCTTTCTCGCCCCCCAGACTCCAAAGTCCCGTACCACTCACATCATCGTCATTCCCCTCCTCCACTTTCTCCTCCTGCTCATCCTCATCACGGCCCCGCTCGTACTCTCTTTCGCCACTCTTCTCCCTTCTCTCCTCTCCCTCTTCTTCCCCTTCCGCCTCGCCCCTACCTCCTCGCTCCGCCTCCATCTCTTCTTTCTCCCACTTTGTCCTCCACTCCCTCTGCTCCTTCTCCCTCTCTCGCCATGCTCCCACCCCGCCCATCCTATTGACCCTATCTCGCGTGCTGGCGAACAGCTCCTCGGCCGCAGCGCGGCTGGCGGCGCGCCAGCGCTCGATCAGCACTTCCAGATCGGCGTCTGTGGTGGAGGTCGCCAGGCGGTGCGCTTGGGTGAGGGTCTGGATGTCTGTGCGGAGGGAAATGAGGGCGCTTGTCGTGGAGGGCTTAGTGCTCGCTGTGGAAGCTTTGGCGCGAGTGGAGGGTGTGGATACGGCGGGGCGGGTGGGGAGTGGTTTGGTGGGGGTGGCTGTTGATTGTACGGGCGCTACAGGGTTGTCACCTACGGTACTGGGCGTGTTTGCGGTTTTGGATGAGTCTTCTGCTGCGATTTGCGGCTTCAATGGCGTACGGAAGGGCGATTTGAACGGTTTGTGTAAAGTGCGCGTTGCGTTGTCTAGGCGGCGCCGTTTTGCTGTTGGCGTAGACATAGAGGGCGTGGTTAGTGCTTTAGAGGGTTAGTGGAGTGTGTGAGGAACTCTTGAAGGCGTGAGACCTTTGGTCATTGTTGATTTTGTGGAGATTTCATGAGATCGATAGGGAAATGAAGTCAATGTCTTGGCTAAGTGAGACGCATTGCGTAAGTTTAGATCTACAGGATTTTTAACACACGTCATTGTTACATGATATGAGTATGACAGGCTTAATTTACACTATTCTACAGCTTTATGGAAATGTTCTGCCTGTCTAACAGCAGGGCAACTCCGCATACTATAGAGATATACGCCACTAAAACTCCCATCGACTGCATCTGCCGCATGTGCAACGTCGGCAAGGTTAAATTAACCAAACCGGTTAACAGGTTTGCTAATAAGAAAATGGCAAGCCCATTGCGATTGAAGGCATGGAGAACTCTGCTTGTAGCTTCTTTACACTTCCTCTTTTCCGTCTCGATATCTCCAGTTTTATAGATGTCTGGAAAACAGAGCGACTCAATCGCGCAGAAGAGAGTAATTTGTCCGCAGTTAAAAGCGGTCACCCAGAGGAAGTACGGTAAGTTCGCTAGACGGCGTGAGACGGCAAGGCCTAGGCCATAATAACTTGTAGAAAAGAAGAAGAGGGAACTCCAAATAAATGTCCACATGACTAAGCGGGCCAGTATAGATTTCTGAAGAATCTCTCGCCTCGTGGCATCCTTTGCAATTTGTTGCTGGCGGGGTAGCACGTACATGCCTGCGGCTTGTCCAGCTAGAAAAATTGCTAGATAACCAAAAAATGAGAAAATGCCCTCACGATTTTGTGACAGAAGGTTAGTGCGTGGTGCTGTGATAATAAATGCCTTCAGGTCGGTGAAATCCAAAGCAGCTTCATACGCAATGCCTAGCAGACATGATAGTATTGCATATGAGGGGATAATGCTGAATGCTGATTGGAATATAGCGACAAATGGCGGTAAAAAGCCTAGAGTAAAGAAGAAGTTCCAATGTACTCCGTATTCAGTAACATGTTCGGCGTAATCTAGACCTTTGACGCTATAGAGCCGGATGACGCCCAAAACCAAAAGAGGTAGAGAATGCTTTACAGAAGCTGCCAGTCTTCTGAACAATGGCGTCGACTTCTTGCTTAACTGGCCCTTCCAAATTGACCGAGCAGAGACTACTCCGGCAGAGAAGACGAAGGAGCCCACTCCCATGTCCATCAACGAGGTACCCCAGTTTTCCACCTTTGCATATCGTCGAGGGAAGATCCGAAAATCGACCGCCAGTATAGCTACGCAAGTCACCACCATCATAGTCCCTCTATAGTTCGTCACAAATGGTTTGACAGGGAAAGGAGGTTGCGTGGATTGGGACGAGGCATTGGATTGCGTTGGTGGTCGGGGCTTTGTTTGCTTCGGCGGTGATGTGGATGTGAGGTACACCGATAGCGCAGGGAGCAGGAGAAGCAGATTAAGGAGTAATGGCGCTGAAGAGTATATGGTCGTAGCGAATAGTATTGCAGCACAGTTTAGCAGGAAGTCGATCAAAATTGCCGACGGGTTGTAAGGAGTGAACAGGCGTAGTCGCGATTGAAGAACTGACCACAGCAGCACCGTGGACTATTAGCAAGGTAATTAGTAAAGGAATCTTCTCATGCTTGAAGGTGTGTAATACAGGAGCGACGAGAGTAACATAATTAATTTCCGAGACAGAGCTCCCGGTGTGATTCGAGACGAAAGCCTCTTTCATGGCCTTGTAGTTTTTCGCCATAATGAATTTAAGTAGAAAGAGTGAAATCAAGCTCAATATCTCTTCTTCCCCAGCCTTGGATACTCATTGACATCTTAGGAAGCTTGAAATGACAGAATACAGAATCTCGATTTGGAGAGACCGGATGAACTTTTCCCCGCTCGGCCCTCGCTAGAATTAAGGCCGCAGGCCAGCCGTGCCAGTTTCCTCACAGCTCATTACGGCACACGGCACGATAATTGCAGTAAGGTTCTAATGAAACCTCTAGAAAATTATTGGTTCTCTTTGCATATGATGCATTGAGCTTCTTCGCCCGCCTATCCAAGACGTATCTATAGCGGCAATGACTGAGCGGGTCGTGCTTCGGTGAGTTATCCACTCTAGAATAGATTTCGAAGAGGAAAGTCTTAATACTACACATACCGCGAAAGCATGCTTTCTTCTCCTTTCACTATCGTTTCTGAGCTGCGGCAAGGCGTCCGAAGATGTTCAAAGGTCTGACGAAAATGGCTGATCAAACCCTGGAACTGCTCGCGGGAAATCCGCAATCTTCAAGTCCGTTTGCACGTATCTCCCCTTCTCCTCATCCATCAAATACCTTATCTCCCTTACCTCCCTTTCACTCTTCTTTTGCAACAAAGTCTATAATCACACCATAAATAATGCAGTAACTAGTGTGGTTTTTACGGAGTCTTGGGAAGGGATACTTCATTTCATGCCTGGTTTCTTCATCTAACTGGCCACACACCTTGATCGGATACCCACCTTATGCACGCGTAGTCGCAAACGTTTAGATCAGTGTTTAGCGCATTAGACCGAGCTAATATATGTGAAGAGAATGTGATTGTTACACTGGATTGCCTGTGGGCATAATTCCCCTATCCATAATATTGGGAAGGTCGAGGTTTCGCAGTTTAGACGGCGGTAGTGGAGGATGGAACTCCATCACGAAAACTACCTAGGTAGAGTTCGACAAACAAGACAAGCTCTCGGCGCCGATGAACGCGAGTGTTTTAGCGTCTCTATCAAGGGTTCGTGGATCTCGGTACCTTGTTTCGTCGATGTATTGTGCCTGCATGCTTCCGTCTCTGGGTGCAAACGTACGTCAATCCTTGTAAGAAGAGTCTCTTGTGCGCCTGGTGGCGGATCTCACTGAAGGCGGCTCCATTATGAATGTCAGAATACGAGCGCTGCCAAGACTTCTTCCTCAGTGAATTTTCTTGATTTGATGTCCCAGAGTGAATAAAAGCCAAAGTCTAATAACGCGTCAAGCGCAAACAAAACAGGCGTTAAGTCTTCGAGCTGTCAAGTTCTCCCTCCCTTCACCATTCTACCCCATCTCACTCTTTTAGGATTTCAATTGGTTTCGTAATTTCCATTCGTCTTCCAAAAACTGTCCGTGTGTCTGCGAGACGAATTGCATCAATGAGCTGCTGCGTTCAACGATGTTTAATCCGCTCACTGACGTCAGTCACAACCAACGACGCGTCGTAGTTCAATCCTCGAAGAGATCTTCTATTCTCAACTTAAAATTGTCTCCTTATTCACGATTTCCTAGCGGGGGCTCTCCTGCTCGTAAAACACAGCCGACAAATTGTCCTCCACGGCATTTCATGGATAGCACTGCCTCGTCTATGAACTCTCGAACGCCAACGGTTACATCGAAATTTCCACATGGAGCCGCTACGCCGAACTCATTGCCTAGGGATAGTACAAAAGAATGGGTTTCTACAGCGGCGCAGCGTGTCGGTCTCACGCGTGCCAACACTAATGAGCATACTCCAAAGGGAGCTTCTAAACAGGCGAAAGTCTCAGGCAAAACTAATTCTTCAAACACGGTAAACTTCTCTGGCCCCTGAAAAAGGGTTTATACTCACTGACTGTCCGTCAAGGCCGCAGCAGCAGCCAGCAGAACAGCTCCCGTAGTTCCTACTGATAAACCTTTGCCGTTTCCGCCTATAGTTCGGGTCACATCTAATGCCAGTCCTACTAAGCTGAGTCGAACCCTTCTTGACGCTTCGGAAAAGCCTCTGAAGATGGCTGCAGGTACACCTCAAGAGCAGGAGTGGCCCGCATTATATCCCGAAAAGGCTTCAACTCCAGGTACTTTGAAGAAATTTGCTGACCAGCATCCAATTCCACAATTTTCCAACTTGAACCGAATCAGGCAGAAATTTGATCAAGGGCCAAAACCTGCCAGTAATAATCCCCCTACAGCCAGGGCTAAGGACCATAATTCAGTCAACAGACTCAATACCCCTTGTCCTATAGGCAAGCGTATGAAGGAGACAACTGGAGGCAAAGAGAATCAGGCTCGAACGGCTCGGGGAAATACGAACAAACAACCTCTAAATGTTGCGGCCACTGGTCGCGCTCCTCAAATGCACTTGACTGTGAGTCCCAGAATCTTAGCTTCCTCCCTTTCCCGTCATTATACTGTGCTAAGTCGATTTACGTTCCACGGCGTTTCTTTTTACTACACTCATGTCCTAAGGGGTTCTCCTGTGTTAACATTTTATAGCTAGATGTTTCACCAGGTACTTCTGCTGATAGCTTGACGAAAAGCGAATGTGGAATAGTCCCTTCGGCTTTGTCTGGGACATCGTCCCTTCACGACCAAATGGAGGGAGGGAGGGCTACGAACCATAGGTCCGATGGGGTTGGTGTGATTACCGGCTTCATGGCGAGGCCACTGCCACACAAGAGTGGTAGACGACTAGACAACACTCCTATGAAGCCCAAGCTAGCTCATTTTGAGTCCCGTAGGAGCAGTGTCAGGATGGATTCTTCATCCCCGAATGCAGAGGTTGACTCAATTGCCAGTACTGGAGTCTCAGCGACTAATATCAAAACCGCCGACTCAAGGCTCCATTCTAGCTCCCGAACGTCTTCTGTCTCTGATAACACACATAGCGCTCCTATTCCTACCCTTAGTCTGGGTTCTAAAACAGCTACAGTTGATCGTAACGCCGCCGGCGTCGATTGTGGGAGGGACCAGCAGCTACGCCCAGACACAGGAAGCAAGAGAAGCTCAATTCCTGTACTAATGCATTACCCGTCTCCTGCCATGGCTCAGCCCTTAGAACGAGCATCGTCTTCAGTGAGGGCTCCGTCAGCCGCATCGTTTACAAATGTGAGTTCTACAGACGAAACAAGATGGCCTCTACTCAGTAACAAGCCTTCCTCTGAGTCTGGCGGAAAGTCTACGGTCCACGACTACGGACCAAACACGGGTATGGACTCGGATGAAGTTGTTACCATGCGCGACGGTCCGAAACGTCATTCGGATATATTTGGCACGGCCCCCTGTATTCTGCCTCGAGCTTCCTCTACAGCTTCGAGAAGCGCATCTAGACTAAGCCCGGCATCTTTTGACGAAGTTGATCTCGCTTCCCGCGCGAGTATGGAGAGTCGAACATCAGGTGCTCGCGTCAAGCGTTTGTCTGCCCATTCTCTCAAGTCTGGCTTGGGGGCGGTATTGACAATTCATGAAGAAGCAGATAATATTATCCTCGGCGAATCGAGTGGCATGCCAGATGTGCCTTCTATCCACACGGATCTGTATCGTCAAGCAGTTCAAAATGGTTCTCGCCAGACAGTGGGACGGGACGGTCAGCAAGGAAGGCCAGCCTCTCCTCAAACTGCGGAACCACGTACAGGAATACCAAATGGTCGAAAGCAACCACGGAAGAGTCCACCGGCGAATCAAGCATCAGGAGTGATGCAGACTAGCTTTGGGATAAGTGCTAGACAGCCGATTCTGGGCCCTGAGAACCGTCGAGAGGACACGAGGAATCACCAAGCCACCTCAAAGCAGGCTCAGCACCAATGCAGAAATCCCACGAATTCCGAAGAAAGTTCTCCAGTCGAACAAAGACATGTTAGTAGCCTTGGGGCTCATCCATCAAGAAGTTCCTCATTCGCCTCAGCTAGGCGTGCCAAAGTGAACTCTAGCTCTATGGCCAGCTCAAAGGAGTCGGAACGTGACAGAAGCTCAGAATCCCAGTCTTCCCCCGAACTGGCACCAAACCTAGCAGTGAATAGCGTCTCTAGATCTAAAACCCATAAAGTCAGTGCGCCTCCCACCAACTCCTGGAAGGCCTCAACTGCCCAGAGTAATTTCATACCACTCCCGCCTGAACACAAGAACATGATCCACAATGGACAGGAGAAAACTAACCCAGAATTGCCTTTATCAATTAATCACCCGCGGGCATCACGGAAGGAACAAAGCCCGATTGATTATCCGTCTCGGCTCCAACCAGGATCTCTTCGTGCGTCGAATGCAGAATATTCATCGCATCGCTCTACCTTTGTTCCTGGTGTTTGTGCATCCCCCGATCAAATCCCTGAGCGAATCACGGATTCTCGCCTGTCAAGCGACTTCAAGACAGCTGGGATGGGTCATCACAAACCTAGATATTCTCAAGCCACCTTCTCTTCCAAGGCCTACACCGATTGCGGGTCTATGTCGAAGGCTAAGATTGCTATGTCTATCCGCAATTTCTTTCACAAGCACAGTAGCAATAATATTCTAAAATTAACTGAAAACAAGGAACTAGCTAAGCCTAGATCTAACTTTACTCCAGATGGAAGCTCAGTGGCGAGGAACGGTCGACTACCTGCGACTTTCCAGCGGATAGTGACTTCTCGCGGTGGGCGAACACCAACGCCTACCCCTGCGAAAAAAGACGCTTCTTCTCCCTCGCCTGTTCGAGCTATGGTCAACTCGCCCATTCCAGAATCTCCGGCTTCGGATCTTTCCTCTAAAACTCCTTCTCTCGTCAGATACGTTCGGGAAGCAGCAAACACTTTGCCTAGTGGTGCCGTTGAGCGTTTCAGGCTTCTTAATGTCGCGGAGGTACGTAGCTTTAGCTTTTATCTAGCCTTGAAATATACATTTACTGATCGACTTCATCAGATAATTATGAGCACGGTAGAGAATGCAAAGCGTGCTGAGATACATGCACAAGAGGCCAGGGCAAATGCTGTAGAAGCTAAATACCAGTCGGAATTGGCCCAACTTGCTGTAAAGCAGATTCGTCAGATGATGGGAAAAGGTACGGGCCCCGGAGAAGGCACTAAGAGCCTCTTGCGACTGTCCGAAGCACGCAAAGCCGGCCGGCGCGGCGATCAGTCGGGCCGCAATAAGCACTAATTAACCAAGTCATGTGTTTGACAGCCTACTATGTGGCCAAACTAGACAATCTCGTACGGTGAGGCAATACTACCCTTGCGGCTTCCAACTGGACATTCGTATCGGACCTTGTTTCTTGGCCAACATCACCTCGGGAGGTACCCAATTCATGTTACATTAATTCAGGTCCTTTTATGTCCTGTTTCAAGTTATCAAAAAAAAATCATTTCACTTGTCGGTGGTGGGGGGAATGTCCTCTTCTCTTGCGTTATCTGTGTTTCATATCCATGTCTCTGTCGTGGCTACATTTTTGCTCTTCGCTGGTTGGGGTACATCTGCGTTTAGGCTTTATCACTTTCGCTTGACCCACTTATGATTGACCGAAAATGACTTCATGATTGAAGGCTCTTTGAAGAATAGGCGGGTCATAGGATGGAATCAAAGTAATTCTCTGTTAAGCTATGCTATCCGGAGCTACGAAAACGATATTTGCGATGATACGGAGGCGAGCTTCTATGTTCTTCACATTAGCATTCTGATGAAAGCATACAAATGCCACGATACATGTATAATAAAACAATGTAAATCAAACGAGAAACAGTTCTACTTTACGTTGGTATTTTGAGCTCTATTCATAAGGCATGCACGCGAAGCGCCATACCTTTGGTCCTTGCACGCCACAGGGTCTTTAATGGGCATTAGAAGGACTTTGGGACCGAATATATATAAGAAACTCATATATTTTAACATGGAGACATAACCGGGAGGCTACAGGGCACATGGAATAATATTGGAACAATCGGTAACGATATGAATAACGTTATATCTCATTACAGACTTGTAAGCTAATTATACACACACCCCGTCCACTGAAACTGGACTATCCCCATGAGTAGAGCCGAGAGCCAGAAATAGATGAATCATTAAATTCAACCATCGACGTGGACCGTCCTATACAATATCCGGCTATACAATATCCGGACCAAAACCGATCCTCCAGGTCTTCCCCGATCCAACAAGCCGAGTATCCACTTGAATCGGGACCTCCATATCTTCTATCATACCGTTCCACAAGTTTTCTTCCCCGGACGCCAGAGTTAAAGTAATATGCCATTAGCCCGCTTTACATGCTGAACATGCCTCCGGCCTTGTTTTGACTTGCCTCCCCTTGCATTTTCTCGCTGACTTTAACGTTTACTTCGAAAAACTTGGAGACACAGCGGTCGAGGCAGACCGATTCGCCTTTGTTGAGGTCGGCTTCGCGGTAGTCTTTGTCCAGGCATTTTTTTGAGCAAGATTGAACGAGGCTGCGGCTGATAGTTAGCTTGAGTGCAATTATAAAGATAGCATATAATTTAATGTTTGGGAGGAAATACAAAGAGAAATGGATTACCGGCTGAACATATCAGAGACCATGTCAATCTCTGCCTCTGCTTGAGCAATCTTCTGCTCCGAAGAGATCTGCGGCCGACCGCCGAAAAGGAACGACATGTTGGAAATTTAGTGAGCCTTAAGTGGAGAGGAGGATAGAATTGGTGGATGGTGTTGGCCTTGTGGGCTCTCAAGGTGATGTGGGAGCTTGGACCATCTACTCCACGTGCACACGAAATTCTAATAGATGTTTCAAAGCGACCTCATCCGCTCTTCATTCTCTTACAACAGCATCAATAGAGCCTAAGGAACAGGTATGCTGGATCTATTTGCTCTACTATTCTATAGCGAAAGTCTTATGATGAATTGATTATTAAGAACCGTTGCGAATGACGTATGATTCTTCATACGCTTGATTGTAACTACTCACAACGACTGACTACTTTCCAATTTGTTATCTATTGCTGTCTCGTATAATTGAATGGGCCGAAGCTGATAAATAATAGTATGAGCAGGAATAATTGTCGGTTTCTCCGACCATATCTTTCTAGAAGCTTCAAGCCAACAACGAGCACCGAGCATGCCCAACTGTACTGCTCTATTCAACGACGATTTGCCCAAACTCTTGTTGAAGATGCCCATACTTCCCCATCCTCAAGCCACGATGTAGAAAAACGTCTGGCACAGCTGAAGAAAGCCGGAGATCTCCGAAGGTATCACCCACGATTGAAGGAGAAACCCGGAGTCGAACGATTGACGCCTAAAGCCTTCCACCACACTTACGACATGGTACAAGGCACTAAAAAAGATATAATAGTTGAGATCTTTGGTATATAGCCGCAAGAAATGTTGGAGTAGGTGTGGGGCTGACAGCTCTAGGAAGAGTGCGGTCTCTACGCCTCGCAGGTTCAAAGTTAGCATTCGTCGATATTGAACGTCAGGATGGAAAAGTTCAGGGCTACTGTGATTTTAAAGTCCTCGCTGATCATGGTGTAGCCATTGAGCAGTTCAAACAATTCAAACAAGTTGCCCGCAAGGGTGATTGGTTCTGTGAGTTTTGCTCATTCTCCATAGTATTACATGTCTAACGGATATTAGCAATCATAGGGCATCCCACGAGGACTACGAGTGGTGAACTCTCTATTCTTGCAACAGAACTTCCACAAGCTCTTTCACCGTCCTTACATCAAATACCTTCAACAATCGAAGATCCAGAGACATTGACACGGCATCCACATGTCCACCAATTGGTCAATCGCCAACGGGGAGATATTCTCCAATTACGGAGTCACATCTACCAGCTGCTGCAAAAATACTTTTTACAGGATGGCTTCATCCAGGTTGAGACACCCATGTTTGATGCTGGCGCTGGAGGTGCTATCGCAAGGCCATTCGAGACAGTGGCCAGTGAACTATCAAACACCACATTACGGCTCAGGATAGCTCCAGAGCTGTATCTTAAGAGACTAGTCATTGCTGGGAATGAGAAAGTTTTTGAGCTTGGTCGCGTCTTCAGAAATGAAGGTGAGCGCTTCAAGGTGTTTCTATACTGGCTTTGCTAATTCCCGAGACCTAGGTGTGGATGCTACCCATAACCCAGAATTTACAATCTGCGAGTTCTACGAGGTCGGGGCACATTTTGAGGACCTTATTTCCAAAACCGAAAGAATCTTGCAACAAATGGCAGTAATGGTCCAAGATCTCAAGGCCACTGAACTCACTTCACTCTCGCCACCTGACATCGACTTCAGCTCCCCTTTCCAACGCCTCCCTTTCATCCCAACAATCGAATCCTCCATCAACCGCAGTTTGCCGGACCTCTCATCCCCCACCGCCCAGACCGAGCTTCTATCTCTTTTCTCTGAGCTTCACATCACCCCTCCACCCAACCCCACCGTCCCTCGCCTCCTCGACACCCTCTCAGAACTGTACATCGAGCCCCTCTGCACTGTCCCAACGTTCATAACACACCACCCAGAGCCACTCTCCCCGCTCTCCAAATCCTACCTCGATCCCACCACCAACCAGCTCGTCTCCGCACGCGTCGAGCTTTTCATCCGCGGCCGCGAATACGTCAACGCGTACGAAGAGGAAAATTCGCCCTTTGAGCAGCGCCGCAAGTTCGAGCAGCAGCTGCAGTACCAGCAAGGTAAAGTGGAAGCCGGGGTGTCGGTTGACGAGAGCTACATCGAGGCGCTGGAGTGGGGCATGCCGCCGACCGGGGGCTGGGGCTGCGGCGTGGATAGGCTGGTCATGCTGTTTTCGGGTGCGAGGAGGATCGCGGATGTGTTGCCGTTTGGGACGTTGAGGAATGTGGTGGCGATTGCGGGGAATGGGCGGAAGGGGGCGTGAAGGGTGTGTGCGGCTAGGAGATGGGTCAGATTTGGTGGGTGCGGGTTGTGAGGTAAGCTGGGAGGGTGCTGGGTCGAACTTGGAGGCCGTTTTGGCTGCAATTTGTATGATAACTGGTGAAGTGTTTCCTTCTCTTCTCTCTTTACCTCCGGCCTCTTCTTCTCTAGGTTGTTTAGTTCCTCGGTCTCCTCTATCTTCTCCTTACTCGCTACTTATTATATATAGAGCTTTTTCTTTTAATTTCTTATATTCCTCCCCCCTCTTTTATATTTATTTCTGTTCCTATCTCTATCCCGTCCTCTACCTTACTAGTCGGCTGCGTAATCCTTATCCCTTACATTGTTACTTACCATGGTATCAGGCCTTGGGGCGTAAGCAGCAAGGGGCCCCTGTGAGTGTAACCTACAATTCAATACTCCAATTATATACCCTGTTTATATGTATTAAAAAGCTGACTCTTTGTTGTTTCCTAGCGCTGTTTAGCTGTAATTGAGGCCCAAGGGGGGTTTACAAAGTTCTGAATTAAAATACAAGCCACTTCCACCCCTGTAGACGCTCGGTGCACTAGCTCCACCTACAAAATATACGCCTGATACCTATATAATATACCCTATTATTCTATTAATTAAACTTTCTACCTATATTCTTATCTTATATTTAAATTCTTACCAATCCCCTTAAAAGGATAGCTAGTTTAATTTTTCTATAATACCTTTAAAAAGAAGACTAATACCTATACCTAATAGTAATATGCTAGTAATATAACGGCAAAATACCTTAGGATCTAGTATAAACAAAACCGCTAGAAATATACTAGTAAATCTAAGCCATATTCTAAACTTTAAAATAATTAGATATCTATAAATACTAGAGATTAGTTTAACTTATATACCTAGGCTTAATAGGAGCTTAGTAAAGTTATTAGCATTTTACTAAATACTACTAACCTAAAGGAGCTAAATAAGCTAGCTAAGAAGATAGCTAACTTATAAAGCATTATTAATTTAATAGGATTAGGCCTAGCAAGTCGCCTACTAGAGCGCTTATTCTCTTTATACTAAAAGTAGACGGTATAATATAGCTATATATTAACTAAAGGTACCCCCTACTACTAGTTAGCGAACTCTTTAATAGGCTTAGCTATATAAAGATATTTATCAAGCCAGATCTTTATAATACGTACTATAGGATTTATATTAAAAAGGGAGATAAATGGAAAACCGTATTTAAGATACGCTATAGTTACTTTAAATACCTAGTAATACTTTTTAGTCTTACTAATATCCCTATAACTATTTAGAGCTATATTTATAGAGCTCTAGGGACCTTAATAAATACTATTTATATAGTTTACCTAGATAATATTCTTATTTACTTAATTAATAAAGATAAATATATTAAGCACGTTAAGTAGGTACTATAATAGCTCCGCACTTAGGGCTTATTATAAGGGGACTTTATAGATAGGGGGCTATAAGGCACGATTATAGAAATAGATAGATTATAGAGGAGACAAATTCTTAAGGAGGTAAGGTCTTTAGGATTGTAGAGACTATATACTATAGGTATATACCTCTAGTATATAACTAGCGACTATCTAAGGGGTGTCCGGGGGTTGCCTTAAAGGCAACCTAAGGTAGCCATAATAATATACCTTATATTACCCCCTTTTCTTATAGTTAGCCGCTAATCGCTATTACCTTATAGTAGAGGGAGATTATAAGGGCTTGTCCCAGAAGGGGTTTAAAGAGATATTGGTATACTACTATATAATATCTATCTATCTAACCCCTACTTTAAATTCCTAAAAAACCTTAATTAAAAAATATATAACTAGAGAAAAGATATAAGGATTACTAGGAGACCTATTAAAAGCCAACTAAAAGCGTACTAGTAACTACCTAGGTTAACCTAAGGATTTTTATATAACTCTACTTCTAAGTCTTTATACTAGTCTATAATTAATTACAAGTATTATAGGCAATTTAGTATACTTAGTATAATTCTATAAAACCTTTTAGTATAGGATTTAACATAGAGGGCCTTAGCTTACCATTGGCTTTAACTATTAAGATATAATATATAATCCTTTCTTATAATCCTCTACGTCACTAATATATTACTCCTATATTTACCCTTAGGCTATTAGATACGGTTAAGGTATTAATTAATTAAGTAAAGAGAATTATCTCTTGGGATTTAATATATATACTTTTTAAATCTAGTAATCCTATACCGTATAGTTGGCGTAGCTCTACTACCTAGTAAATAGAAGAAATACTTTATAATAGCACCTATAGCTATTATACAATTATTAAGAAGATCTATAATATTATTCTTTAATACTATAGTGTTGTTTAGGCATAATTTAACCTATATATATTAAATATTAACGTCTTAATTGCCTTCCCCTAGCCGCGTAATTGGATTTTATAAGGAAGTAATAGCTAAATAGCTTATACGCGTATTTCCTTCCTTTTAAATTGCGCTATTATAACAAAGTTATATTAGTAAGGTTGCGGCTATATATTAGAAGGTATTAAAAGGTAAAGTATAATAATACCTTACTTGTTAAGCTTAATCCTTTTCCTTAATACTTTACTTCCTATTATTAACCTTCGTCTAATTTAGACGTTTATTTAATATATTATTAAGATTTTCTTCTTTTCTATTATTATTTTAATATACCTCTTAATTATTTTATTAACTACTTTTTTAAGCTAATTCCTTAGCGTATTTTAGCCCTACTATTATATATAGAACCCTAACCTCTACTAATCTATAACTAGTACTGGTCCTGCTTAAATAATTTTACCTATATGTTTTTAAAGACTAAAACTCTAATAAAAGAATTCTAGAGGCTTATAATAAGATATACTATATAAAGTCTAATACCTTTAGTCCTTATAATTAGTATATACGCACTAAGAGCGGTAGTTATATTAAGGTAAGCTTTCCTATCCTTAACAGATTTCTATTATTAAATTTAAACTTTAATAGCCTAGGCCTAAGTAGCGGCGTTCCTTTAATATCCTTAACTACTATATTGCTTAGGCTCTCTCTTATTATAGCACCAATACTAAACGTCTAGGTCGTATTTAAGACTATACTACGGCTATTTATACTGCCTAGAACTTCTAGTAAGCTAGCTAATAACGCCTAATAAAGGATTAAGGTTAGTATTTTAAGGATAGGGTAAAGAATAGGGGTAATTAAAAAAAGGCCGCCGTATACTATAGAAAGGAGTTTATATATATATATATATATATATATATATATTAAGTTTCTAAAGAGTATAATATAATACGTTATTAAGTAGGCTACCCTTTAGTATAATAGGACTACTATTATAAGCGCTACGTAGTACGCGTAGCTAGTTTCCTTTTCTTACTTAATGTTATTGGTAGATAGTTTATCCGCCCTAACGCCCCTATATAGATTTAGCCACAGCTATATTCCTATTAAGTTCTCTAATAATTAGTAATTAAGAATCTTAATTAGTGCTTAAAAAGACCTTATAAGGCTTTTAGAAAGGACTTAGAAGCTTATTAGGAAAATATTCCTAGTATGGATTAATTAATAGAAATGCAATTTTAGTAAAATGCCCTATTAATTCTATACTATATTGGGAAAATATTCGCAGGCTGAGATTTAAGCAGACTTTGTTTAACGCGTTTCGCGTAATTAATATGCAATTAACCAACTTAATATATTTAAAGGTTAAATAACACGCAATTAACCCGTAATTAACCAACTTAATATATTTAAAAGTTAAATAACACGCAGTTAACCTATTTAATAACTTTAAAAACTAACTATATATTCCTTAATACGCAGTTAACCTACTTAACAACTTTAAAAGCTAACTATATGTTCCTTAACATGTAATTAAGGTAAAGTTATATACTAATTACATAAATAAAATTTTACTATTTTCTTAACCTATAGTATACTAGTATATAATATATTTAACTATTATATATAATTATATATAATCTTATACAATCTTATATAGTCTTATTACTTAGAGGCTCTATATAAGGCTCTATATAAAGCTTTATATTAGGTCCCCACTATATTCCTAATAACGTATTCTATTAGTAAGCTGCGTATATCAGTAAGCTGCGCACCAAAAATCACACTAAAAACCGGAAAATTCGAACCTTAATATCTTAACAACGACTAGGTAATAAATTCTAAAAATTTAATAGGTAATAGATAGCACTTAGAAATAGAGGCTTTTAAATTTCTAAGAGCGAAACCTTTAAATTTTTTAAAATATTAAGGAAAAAGGTAAAAAACCCCAAATTTGGGGCCAAAAAACTACTATTTTAAAAACTATAAGCTTTTAACATTTAAAATTTAATAGCCTTTAGATTTAGGTACTGCATATAATATATTAAATTTTTAGAATTTATTACCTAGTTGTTGTTAAGATATTAAGGTTCGAATTTTCCAGTTTTTGGTGTAATTTTTGGTGCGCAGCTTACTGATGTGCGCAGCTTACTAATAGAATACGTTAGCCTTTATATATGTCTCTGTCTATATAGCCGCCTTATTTTTTACCCTTCCTTTTTTCCTTATATTTTCCCTACCTAAAGAGGTACTAGAATAGCAGCTAGCAGAGGACCGTTGCTAAAACTAGATAACTATTGCTAGAACTAGACGACCGTTACTAGAACTAGATAACTATTACTAGAGCTAAATAACCGTCGCTAGAACTAGACAATAACGACTAGCCAGCGAATACTATAAACGATTTAATTGATTAATTAAATTAAGGTAGTATAGATAGATGGGTATAAATAGGTAGATATTAACGGGTAGGAAAAATATAGATAGGTAAGCAGATATAGATAGGTAAGTAAATATAAATAGGTAAGTAGATATAAATAGGTAAGTAGATATAAGTAGGCGGGTAAATGTAGATAGGTAGGTAGATGCTAACAGGTAGGTAGATATAGATAGGTAGGCGATATAGATAGGTAGGCGATATAGATAGGTAGGCGATGTAGATAGGTCTATATCTACTACTCTTAGTAGCTACTTTTTAACTATATATATAGATTATATAAAGAAATATATATAATTTACCTTGTCAACCTTATAAACAGCTTAAAAATAGCCTTTATTTATTATTTATTATTTAAAATATACTATTAGTATAAAAGAAGCAGATAGCTTTAAATATAATTATAGTTACTAAATACGTAGGTTGTATGTAGGTTGCGTATAGGTTACGCATAGGCTGTACGTAGCCTATGTGTCAAAAAAACACGATCTAGGCTAGTCGGTCGAGTTGCCAAATGCCCTTAACTACGCGCTAATTGCGTTAACCACTAACTATTGAGGCCATTAGTAGGGTACTATATTTTGCCGATATATATATATATATAAAGGCTAAGGACCTATCCTGCCTTAGCTATAGCCCTAATCCTTATAGTTTTTAAAGCCTATCTATTTTATATCTAATTTAACCTATTTTTTAAGGGCCTCTTACGGCCTACTATAAGCATTCTTTATAGGTTGTAATAACACTATAATATTAGAGCTCTTTCTGCGATTTATAAATTATTAGACCTTGGTTCTACAGTAATATATACGACTAGCTTCTACTCCCCCCCTTAGCAAGGGCTCCAAATTTTCAAATTCTGTACGCGTATCTAATCTCGCTTAATTGCCACCAACTATATATAGTAATTGAAGCGAAGCCATATGCTTAGCTGTAAGAACCTTGTTTCTAACGGATGTAAAGCTATTTACGATTGGCCTTCCTCCGTAGTGTCGTAATCTTTGTTAAATATCATAAGGTTTCCTCCTATACTATTTATTATATAGCTCCGCGAATAGGCCTATATTAGTACGCCCTAATTAAGGATCTTCTTTAACTTGGAGTAACTTAAACGGAGTATACCTCTACTACTAGTTATACAACTCGCTTAATTACCGCGATTAGGAGGAACTTATAAATATTTAGATCAACTCAGGCGCCTCTAAATGGTAAAGGCGGCTAGTTTTTACTAAGCAATCGAATGATCGTGGTGGCTAGAGGAAAAGCCAACTCTCTTTAGTAATAAGTTACAGTAGTTAATCTATAACGTCTTTGGTGTTATAGTAAACCGCTATATAATATTTTAAGAGCTCTATTTAGCTGGCTAAATAAGGAAATAGGTAAGCTAATTAAATAGATCCTTTTATTATAGAGCTTAGAGAGTAGTTTATATAAAGTAGTATTGCTAGGTAGCCCTTAAGCGTAGCTCTTACGATTATAATATATATTTTGCTATTATATCACAGTATACCACTAATTAATTAGTATTTGTAGATAAGTTAGGCGTGGATTTAAAGACGGGTATACGGAAGACTGGCTAGGCTCCCTTTAGTATTGCGCTAGTATTACATACGCTATATAATTAGGGTAAGACAAGGCTTAATATACTGCCTGCGTATACTATTAACGGCGTACTAGTAGCCTTAGTATATAAAGGCTTAATAAATAGCGAAGGCTTTAAGTTTTAGGTGGCAAATACTCTTCTACTATAATATAATCGCTTTCCTACTAAGTAATTAGTAGTAGTTATAGATAACGCCAGCTTTTACTACTTAGAGAGGATACAAGCTCTCTTTAACGCCTTTAGCGTTAAGCTTATATATTTGCCTATATACTCACCTAATTTAAATCCAATTAAAGAGTTTTTTTTGGAAAACTAAAAGCTTTTATTCGGCGGGAGTAGTCTTCTTAGGTAGAGCACCCTAAAAGCTTTAACTATAGCTTTAAAGCCTTTCTTCTTTAGAGTATAGATAAGGTTATCAGTAAAAGCGAAAGCGCGAGAGGTTATTTCCGACATAGTGGGTATAATTGTTAAGGTTTTTGGTATAAGGGAAGATCGATTTTTAATAGCGTTTTTAGGTGTCTTTATTACTGTAGAGGCTCTAGTAGTAATAAAGATACCCTATATTTTATTATATAAGGCGTCTCTACTACTATAGGGGCGCTAGCAGTAATAGAGACACCCTATATTCTGCTAATTATCTATATCTTAGAAACTTCCTTTAAGCTAAGTATAACGCTTATTTACCTACTTCTTTAAATCCTTTTATAGCCGCCTGGCAATACCTAATTTAATACTAGCCTTTACAAGTTCCTTAATAGGATTAGCGCTATTAGATTTATTACGTAGGAGCTCTAAGTCCTATCTTAGATCGTGGATGATTTTATATACCGCCTTAAAGCCAGCCTCCTAGTTAAGATTACTAGATATACTCTACTTTTAATATATAAAAAACTCCTTTAAAACCTTTACGCGGTTAATACCTTATAGGCAGCGTATTGGTAATATAGGTAAGAATAATAATGTTAGTCGGCTTGCTGGTGTAAAAGTTTACTAATTTAGTAGGCTTATAGAACTAATGTAAAAGTAATTAACGACGCCTGGAGTACTAGTAGTAAAGCTCTCGCTAGAGGCTAATTAATATACTCTTCTACTGCTGTTTCCTCTCTTTACTACTCTTTTAGTAAGCCGCGTAGCAAGCTTATAAGGTAAATTCTAAATATTTGCAATACCCTACTAGATACTAGTTACCTATTCTCTTAAGTTCTTATTTATTAATTTAACGTCTATCTGGCTAAGAATATAGCACTAATTAATATTTAGGCAGCGCTTCTTATAACGCTAGTATCTAGTAAGCTTAACCCGCAAGCCTATTAAATTGGTAGCATTACCAGTGTAAAGGATATAAGGTATTAAGTTCCGCTCTAAAATTTATAAGGGCGTTAAAACTTTATTATAGAGTTAATTAAGTATTAACGGATAAGAGCTAACTCTAGAACGAGAGGCCGCTGGTTAATTTATAGCTAAGGTATATATAATTAAGAGGTTAACTATAAGAGCCTACAAGGGCGCGAAGAGGCTTTAAGGAAGATTTGAAGGAATAATATAAATTTTATTAAAATCTAAGGGTATATAGCTCTTGCAGAGTACAAGACGTTGCGTAAAGAAGAGAAAGGGATAACGAGAGAATTATATAATTAAATAGTTAGGGGTCTTAGTGGTCGATGCGTACGTATATACGCACGCGGTCTTTAATAGACTTTAGTAAAATTTAATTAATCTGGCAGAACTTAGCAGAAGTTAATTAAGCTAATAGAATTTAGTAGAAGTTAATTAAGCTAGCAGAATTCGGCAGAATTTAGTTAAAGCGTCGGAATTTATCTGTTAAGTGTTTTACCGAGACATTCTTACTATAACTAGGCTAGTCCCGTTATAGCACCCCCCCTTTAGCTAAAGGTCTAAACCAATTTAATTTAGTCGAAGTTCCTTAATATCTTGTATATTATATAACCGTATCACGAACGTTATAACATATTTTAAGTTCTTTTTAAATTCGAGCTTCTTGCTATCGTATTTCGTGTATTCGTATTAGGTAGCAGTTGTTTACCTTTATATCGTGTCTATTCAGCTAAAGTAGGCCGTAAAGGATAATCCTCATAGAATTCTTTTACTAGGGAAGGCGTATTGGTCTTAATTTACTCATAAGGTTACTAGGTTCGTGTCTTATATCCTTTTTATTTAACAAGAAGTTTAAATTATTTAGACTATATCTTCTATTGTATATTATTAATTAAGTTAATAAAGTAAGAACCGTTACCATTATTAATAATTATAGGAGGTAGCGGTAGCACTTCGCGAGTTATAGGTTTACCCTTTAAGGGTTATAGCAAGTTTATATAAAACGTTAAATATATTTTTATCTTAGTTGGTAGTTTAAGCTTATAAGTATATAGGCTTAGTTTCTTCTTAATTTAGTATAGGTCCGCAAACTTCTAGTCTAGTTTCTTTAGGGGTTATTAAGTCTTTAGGTTTTATATATTTAGGTAAACTATATTACCTTCCTTAAAGTCCTATGTAGAAGCTTATTCTTTATTTATATACTATTCCTATATCATTAAGCGTACACTAATTTACTTTTTAATAGTTCTATTAACTGCTTTATTTAATTAGTAAAGTTATATATATTAATTAGTTAAATCTTCTTAATTATAGATCCTATAATATCGATTTTGGGTTATAGTTTAAATCTAAGTTAAGGGTTTTATCCATAAGTTGCGTAGAACGGCGTTACGCCTATTAATTTGTTTCTTATATTATTTACAGTAAACTTAGCTAAAGGCAGCCACTTTTCCCAGTCGTCTTATAGTATATTTATAGGTATTATTTTATAATTACGTTCGCAATTTTAGTTTAACTATTTATTTTTAAATAAAATATAGTTAAGAGTCGTGTTTATATACTTAATCGCTTATATAGGGCTTACTAAAAGTCTAAAACGAACTAGCTTCCATAGTCGGATATTATTAAATTAAGAAGTCTATATAGCTTAAAGACGTACTTAATAAAACATTTAGCTACTAATATTATATTAATTAAGTTTATAGGAATTATATATTATATTTTTATAAGACGGTTAATAACTACTATAACATTTATAGACCTATTACTGTTAGGCAGGTTAACTATAAAGTTAATTAAGATATCTCGCCATCTTTATATTAGAATTAGCAACGGTTAAAGTACTCCTTACCTCTTTATATAAAAGGTCTTCCTACACACGTATATTCTATATACTCGAATGTATTTTTATATATAGTTGTATATTATAGGCTAGTAATATACTTATTAGATAATCTTATAGGTCTTTATATGGCCAGAATACCCTATTATAGGGGAATTATGCATAAATTTAAGTATCTTAAATTATAAGGGCCTGGAATTCGGGATTACTATCTTCTATTAATAGTATAACCGATTATTACGGATTTCGCATTTAGCGAGTATAATATCTTTATATTGCCGTTTCCCTATTACGGTGCTGCAATAAAGTAGACTAAATAACTATGTTATAGTATAAAGAGGAGAAGAAGGTAAAAGGGGGTATTATATATAAATAGTAGGGCCAGCCGCCAAGGCGCTAATAGTGGGCTAGCTAATAGTAGGAAATAGTATAAGATAGTATAAGACAGTATAAAATAGTATGCGTTAAGTTGGTGCCGTAATAATACTTCCGTTTTTAGAAGGTTTGGTCCCTAAACCGAATAAGTAACTTATTTTTACTATAAAGATATTACTTCCGCTTACTGCTCTTAACTAAGCTAATAGTAATTTTCTATACCGGGTATAGAAAATCCTAATTGGTTAGTTTAATAAATAAAGTTAGTAAAACTTTATACTGCTATTATATAGCGCTTCTTGGCAAAAAACTAACTAATTAGATAACTTTAACTGGTGGTTAAAGTTCTATAAGATCTTAACCACTATAAATTATTTTTATGGTTGGCTATAGTTTTGGTATAACTGTTTTTTATCTTATACCTAGTCTAGGGGTCCTAGCTTCTTAAGGTATTATTTATAAAACTTTAATAGTATATACTTATATCCTTTTAGGGATTTTTTAGGTTTCTATATTTCCTTATTATAATACTTCTACTTAATATAATATGTTAAGCCATGCTCGCCTATTTATTTATTATATATATTAAGGATCTTTTTAAATTCCTACTTGTCTGTAATATTACCGTTATTATCCCTTTTAGCTATCCTACCTATAATATTATAACGTTCCTCTTTATTAATATATACTTAATTAGAGATCTCTTTAGGGAACTAGAGGCGGACTTTTAAAGTATAGAAAGACTTATTAATACGGATATAGTTTAAGAGGTTAACTATAACTACTTCTTTATAGGTAGCTAGAACGGGCTAGGGTCTATCCTAGTTATTATTTTACTTCCTCTTAGGCCGGTTAGTCTTTATGTTTTTAAGGCTAACTATAACTCTATTATTCTTTTTAAATATTATACCTTCGTCTTGTTTTATATTAGCGTTATCTTTAGAGTGTCGCTAGGAGATATAAGCTAGGGCTTTAAGTTAGGTTAAGATACGCTTAAAGCGGTTAGCAATAGTATTAGCTTATAGGTACTCCTTCTTTATATATATAGATAGGGCTAATAGCTAAGGGCCTGCTGGTTTAATACTTAAACGTAGGTTATAGCTATAGTTAGTAAAGAATGGTAAGATTTTCGTGGTCTTATTAACCTAGTTATTTATAGTAAACTTAGTAAGAGGGAGCTAATCTACCTAGTTGTCTTAGGTAAAGCTTATAAAGATGCGTAGGTACTTATTTATTGCTATATTAATAATCTTAGTTTAACTATCTATTTTAGGGTACTACATCAGGAAAATTTTTTTGGGGCTTGTTGTTGCGGTTTGCGGCAGGTGGATATGGTCGATAGCAATTTGCGCAAAACGCACGTTTTGCAACAAAATCGCAGCACCTGATAGCAAATTGCGGTAAAATGCTACCCCTATAAATAAATCGCAGCAAAACGCTACCCTATAAATAAATAGCGTGCAAACTGTACGAATTATAAAAACTGTATGAATTATACAAACCGTACGAATTATATAAGGGCCTGTTTGGTTCTACTGGAGGTATCAGTTTCTAAATTGAGGTGGTCGTAGCTTTTGGCGCATTTTAGTGTAACTCTTCTGCCGCGTCTTAGACGCCATGTCAGCGGTGTAAAATTTGAAGACCTGTTTGGTTTGACTGCCATCTAGAAGTTAACGGAAGGACCACCTCCCTTACCTCCACCTTCTCTACCTGCCACCTATATGATGTTAACGCGTACGCCTGCGCCAAGAGGCCGTGTATTTTAAATATGAAACGAATCCACCTTATGCTTACTCTTACCCTTACCCTTACCCTCTAATCACGAGCGTTTAATTATACCTAGAGAAGGACGGAGGGGGCTGTTGGCATGGACTTTTAATATAAAGGAGGCTCTGCTTTTGGGCTTAATATTTAAGGCAATTAATAAGGGAATACGGGCTGATTTTGGCTATAAGAAGTAGGCGTGGGAGTACGCCGCGCAGGCTATTCGTGAAAAGGCTGAAAGGCCTAATATAGAGCTTAAGCAGATAAAATTAAAGCATAACTTATATAAGAAGGACTATAAGGCTTAGGTTAAGCTTAAGAGTTAATTAGGATTTAGGTGGGATGAGAGAGGCTGTCCTATTGTGTTAAAAAAGGTCCTTAATAATTACTTTAAGGCCAATCTAGATGCAAGGAAGTTTTAATATAAGCCTCTAAAGCTTAAGGATCTGCACTACTAGTTATTTGCCGATATAATCGCCACCAGTAAGTAAGCTATAACCCTTAGTGAGCTTATAGAAGGCAATAAGGCTACTAATAATAATTGTATAGAAGATAGTGCTGTTATTAGTTTAACTAAGCGCTTAACTATACCTAGTTAGTAAAGCTCTACTTCTGATTTAAATGAGGATAGTAGCACCGTTAGCAACTTCCTTAGGAAATAAGCAGCCACTAACGCCGCTTTTGCCGCTAATACTTAAGCTAGGAAAAAGAAGAAGAACGGGATAATATTAACTAATTATTTGGGTCAGAATCTCACCTAAATAACGAAGCAGCTTACTGTAATAGTGGACTTAATAATAGATAAGCAGGCTTAGGCGATTAAGCTGTTTATAAATTAGTTTAAGGACTTAGAGTTTAATTAGTAGCTTATAGTTGTTACTAAATTTAAAAAGGAGTTTAGTATAAAGCTATTTATAAACTTAGGCTAACGGGAGCGTATTTAGTGGGTTTATAAGCTATTAAGAGAAGCTAGCGAGGATATTAAGCAGATAGATTAGATCCTAGCGTCTTTTAATAGGGACAAACGTATACAGCTTAATCTTAATATTAAGTATTTTAAAGAGGTTAAGGAAGTTAAGGAGTAGAATCTTAATAGAGTTTTCAACGCTATATATAATCAGCTTATTACTACTCTCTTTCTCCCAATACCTCTATAAATATTTGCCTATAAAAACAGGGATAGGGAGTTTTATTAGGCCACTCGCTTATAAAATTAAAGATATATAGCAGTAGTAATATATTCTAAGATTTTTAAATAGAAGCTCTATATATTACTACCAAAAGGCGGGGAGATGGATCACGGGGTTTTCTCAAGTTGAGTCTTTCTTAAGTTGAGTTTTCTCCCCACATGTAAATAAGGAGTAGTCCGCGTGGGCCCAATAGGGATCCGAATCGGACGTTAAGCAATGAATTATTATTATATATTACTACCAAAACGTATAAATATACGCCTATATTATACATCTAGTTGCCTAACAATAGTCTTTCTATATCTTATTTATAATTTCCTCTCGCCGCTCCTATATAGGCCTTATATTAATTAAATCCTCGTTATCTACTTCTAATAAACGGTTAACTATAAAACCCTTCCTTTATTACTCTAATTCCTTATTACTAAACGGCTTAAGATCCTCCTAATTATCCATTATATTATAATATAGATTAATAAAGTTATATACAGCAGTAAGTGCATAAATTAGCTTTAATTAAGTGCGTAGGTCAAATTAATAAGGCCTATTAAATATCCTCTAATAACGCTTAAAAATACTAAAGGTACACTCTACTATATTCCTAAGACTCGAATAATAATAGTTAAATAGTTTAAACTTATTATTAGGCGCTTTCTCTACCTTCTTAATCTCCTTTAGATAATACCTTACGCTTTAATATAGCGATAATGTTATATTTAAATTAGTATACCTAGCGTTGGCAAAATAATATTGACCTAAAGGAGCTTTAAATCCCTTGCTTATAGCGTCTTTAAGAACTACCGTTATAAGCAAAACCTTTGTATCTAGGCAGAACGTAGGTAAAGCTTATTCTAAAATTAACCACTGCTAAAATATTTTATATAATATCACTATATTAATTTTAGTATAGAATCTGCTTATTTATAGGTATGTAGGTAAAGATATATAAGCCGTTAAGGGCGCCGATATAATTAGTAAAGTATAGCTAGCGCTTAGTAGATTTAAGAATCTCCTTTAGCATCTCTATAGGTAGGGGTTTAATAATTTAACAGTAAAGGTATAATAAAGCGTCTAGAACCTTATAAAACTGGCTACTAATTATTACTATAATTTAAATTAATTATAGGCAGCTATATACCAACTTATTATCTCCGTTAAATAACCTACCTTTTACTTAATATTTTGCCAGCTAAATCCATGGCCGCATATATAGAAGAATATTATTACCTTTTTAATGGCTGAGACTCTTAAATCTTTAAGATCTATATTTAATATAAGCCAATTAAGGAGGTTATTAAGCACTTCGGGCCGTATACGCGTCTTATTAAATAGTTAACACGGTAACTCTAAACAATCCTCTACCTATAATTGGCCTCTATTTATATCGCAAGGACGGCTTTAAACGCTAGTAGGCTTATAGTAGTCGGCCGATATATACTCTATAATGGCGGTAATAGCTACAAGGATTAATATAAGGGTGATAATAACAATTTGCTAGGGGGTAGGCGGCATAGCAAGCTTAATTAAAGGCCTTAAAACCACCACGTCAACGTCTTGGCAGAAAGTGGCAGTAGAGGCTCTAGATAGGCGCTCACTAGCGTCACGAAATAGAAGCTCCAGTTCATTTAAATTGTGGTTTCCCCCTATATTTTTTAAACTAACGATTTTCAGCCGCACTAACAGCCTATTTAGGCAATTGCAGGGGTATAGGCGCGCCTGCCGAGATGAAGCTTAGCTGGAGCGATCAGAGCAAGAAATAAAGCTAGAGGAACCAAACGGGAGCGTCAATTCGATATCAGCCCGTTGAGATGACGCCTCCATCTTGCCTCCAACCGACGAACCAAACAGGCCCTGAAGCGAAAGGATCGCCTTTTCCATTTGACTGTTGCAAACACACCAAAAGCACTAATGGGATAGAAACTGCATTGATTTCAGCATTTGCTTAATGGGAAAAAGAGAGCCTTGGCGCCAAGCGTGAAGCGTTTTGTGAGGGCTAGTTAGGCTTGGAGGCTGGTGGTAAACGAGTGTAGCAGAAGCTATTTGCTGAACTTCTATATTAATAAATAACGTGGGTGATAGGGTTATAACGGCGATAGGGTTACGTCGGTCAGCTACTACCGCTGTTATAACCCTATCACCCACGTTAACGTTGACCTTACGTTTCACCTACTTTCTCTAAAGCAAATATTCTACATCTATCTATCGCAGTTACGTGAGGGGATATTTTAATTTTAACTGTATAATTGGGAGGCGCAGGGCTATAAGGTCACTTTAGGGCTAGTTCTTAACGGTTTTGCTAGTACCTAGCACTAAAATCTGCTAAGGATTTGCCCTAAAGCGACTAGATGTCTGTAAGAGTATATATATTAGGTCCCGCCGCGCTTACGACAAGTTCGCAAGCACTCTCAGTCTTTTTGGCCGTATGGCGACGTGGAGGCGGGCCACGTTACAATGTCCCTGACCGCAAGCCTATAGCTACAAAACTATTTAACTGTAGTAGTTGCACTAAAGCGGGTTTTTAGCGGTTTAGCTAGTTCCTAGCACCTACTAAAGAATTGCCTAAAGGCGCTAACTACCTATAATGTATACTAAGTGCAAGGGATAGCGGGTAGGAAAAGTAAAATAGCTACGTAGTAATTATATTTAATATTCGCGAATATTATAGGAGGTCTCAGTATTATGCGTTACTAAGGTAGACACTGCTAAGTAATATATAGACGCTAGTATCTATCTATTACAGTTATATAAGGGGATATTTTAATTTTAACCGTATAATTAGGAGGCGTAGGGCTATAAGGTTACTTTAGGGCTAGTTCTTAGTGATTTTGCTAGTACCTAGCACTAAAATCTGCTAAGGATTTGCCCTAAAGCGACCAGATATCCCTAAGCGAAGCTCCTACGCCAAAAAAAAAGAAGAAAGATATTACCGCATTCTGCTATATTCTGCCACATTACCGCATTCTGCTATATTCTGCCACATTACCGCATTCTGCTATATTCTGCCACATTACCGCATTCTGCCATATTTTGCTATATTACCGCATTCTGCTATATTCTACTATATTACCGCATTCTGTTATATTCTGCCACATTATTGCGTTCTACTATATTCTATAGATCCTAACTTATAAGTTAACCAATTAGGATTTTCTATGCCCGGCATAGAAAATTGCTATTAGCTCGCTTACTACTAGCGCCTTAGCGGCCATCTTAACATCTTAACCTACTGCCTAGTGTTTTTTACGCTAAGAGCGGTATACCACGCTAGAAGTAAGAGTTAAGGCAATAAAGGTTAGTGGTTTTAGTCCTAATATATAGGCGAAAGGCTTTTAATAACCACTAACTAAGTTACTAAATTTGCTAATATAAACACCCTAAATCTTTAGCGAACTAAGTAGCGCCCTAGCGGAAGGAGTGGTTTAAGTAGCTACTTAGGTTAATTCTAGCGGCTACTAGATAGGAGGAAAGGATCTTATAAACCCCTAAAGAGGCAAAGGGTTTACCATCTAGACTAAATAAGGGGAAATTAAGGGGTTAAGGGTCCCTATTAAATAGCTTTATTATAGTAGCGACTAGGCATAATAGGCCGCCTACCGCCGCGATAGCGATATTAACGCCCTAGTATTACTTATTAGCTTTACTTTATTTAAGGCGGAATGTTATCCTACTAGGCGTAAAGGTAATATTATATTAGGTAGCCTTTCTCGTTAGGAAGGTTGTTTAGTTCTTAAGCTTCGCTATAGTATATATAATCTCGCCTATCTATAGAAATCTAGTAAATATAAGGGTAAATGCGGTATTAGTGTTAACATTTAGTAGCGATAGGCCGTATATTACTACCTAGGCTAGAATATCCCTAATAATAGGCTATTTATCCTTCTTTACTAAGGGAGAGATAGCGGCTGCTCTAGTAAGTAATTAGTGTACTATAGGATCCTTAAATACTATAATTAAGATACTATAATCTACGTAACGTAAGCAAATTGCGGAGACGTAGGCTCGTAAGGTTTTAGCCTTAAGCCTACCTATCTATAGCTAGGAGGTACTAAACGCGCGGCGGGTAATCCATTCGCCTAATTTACGCGGCTTAGCTAGGTAGGGAGAGACTCCTTTAAGTACACAGTATAACTCCCAGCTGTTAACTGCTAAGGAATAGTTCCTATAGGTCGCTAGCGCAAGGCTATACTAGAGAAGGAGCGTATAGAGGTTAGATAGCGCGTTAATATTATTCTTAAAATTTATAGGTAGTTATAAGTAGTTTATTAGGTTTACGGTACCTAATTAAAAACTTATTAGCTTTAGTAGTAGTAAATTAAGGGCCTAGTGTGGGCAAAACTAATAGATAGTCGCGGCCTGAAATTAAGATAGTGTATTAACTAAGCTATTTAAATCACCTAGGATCTACTTCGCGGATATTATAATATTATAAGCTATAACAGCTAGCATAATCTTACAGAGTAATTTATTTATTATATTACGGATAATAGTCTTTTTAATACCCTGGTAAACTACTATACTATTAGTATAAATAGATAGCGCGCTATGCTGCCAGTTAGTAGACTATATATTAAATATATAAGCAATAGTATGCATCTCCTTTAGATTAATATAGTCTACTTATTAACTAGGCTTAGGCAATATACTAAACGCCTAAGATTAAGGGAGGTTGGCGGTGTACTACTACTAGTTATCTTCGTGTTTAAGTTCCTTAAAGAAGTAAAAGCCGCTAAACCCGAACTAGGTAGAGGCGTTAGTAAAGAGATAAATGTAGGTATACTTAACGTTGTTAAAGAATAATACCCTATTACTTATAGTAAGTAGGTTAAGCCAGATATATAAGTTACTTTATAACTTAGTGTTAAATCGCCTAGGTTTATACTTATTTACTAAAATCTTTAGCTAAGTAGTAATAAAAATCTAAAGGGATTTAGAGTAAGATTGACCAAGTCTAATTATATAGGCGTACTATGCAAGGTATCCCGTAAGCTGCTAGGCTTAAAGGCACAATAATAAGCTATATTAGAGTACGGTAGTAACCTTCTTAATAGTGCGTAATTGTTTCTGTAGTAATAATTAAGTTTGCATTTATATAGTGTTAATAGTGTATTCTAGGACCTTAATAATAGTTCCTATTGATTTAATTTAGCGCCACTGAAAAAGGAGCTCTTGCTGCACCCAGCCCAAAAAGACCAAAAACAACCAAAAGAACCCTGAAAAACACCTAGAGAATCCCCCTAAGATGCATGCATCGCAGGGGAGGTATACGTCAAACGACGGTGGTTCGCACTCGCGCGCGCCCATCAGAACCACGCCTAGCAATAGCCCTCCATAACAAGAACGGGCGAATACCACACCATAAAACGGAAAGACCTCTATTAAGAAGGCATCTAACAAAATATAAAGCCTATTAGACGCGTCTAGTATCCACAGTTACGGGGGAGCGACCGTTAGCTATAACGAACTAATACAGCTAGCAGAATGGCTCCGCCAATCTAGCGTACCTCAGGCGCCCCTCTAGTAAACCCTTAACTAAATCCTCCAACGGCTAAACAAAATTAAAAATAAATAAAATCCCTCCCTACCGGCAAACCGTACCTAGGCCGCCGTAGCTATGCCTCTACAGCATAGGGAGCCTACCCCCCTAAAGATAATATCCGGATATATAATTATAATACAACCAAATATAGAGAAAGCAGAGGGGCTTAGGGGACAATTAGAAATAGAAGTCCTTATAGAAATTTATAAAGAGGTCTATAACGCCGTTGTAGTCCAACACCTTAGAAGTGGAGATATTAGAGTTACCTTAAGGGACTAATAGGTAAAGGAATGAGCTATAAGGGCAGGGGACAGGCTAGGAGAACGTATTGGCATAAAAGTGCTCCGTAAAGATTACCTAGTTAAAGTCCTAGCGGTTCCCCTAAGCCTTAGGGTAGAAAAGGGACGCCAGGCGGACAATATAGTAACTATATATAAGATAGTAAAACAAATAGAACGCCTTATACTAGGACTTAAGATTACCCAAATCTAATAGCTTTAACAGGAAAATGTAAACTAAGCATATAATAAAAATAATAAAAGAATATAAGGGTCGCCAGAGACTCGCTAGGGAGACGCTGGTCAAACATATAGCTCCCTTATTATCAGCACACATATACTAGGAATGCAAAAACTCCTTATTTAAAAAGGTATTATTATAAACGGCCTTATATACAACGCAAGGCTCTACAACTATAAACTCCGCCTAGAATAATGCTACTGCTGCGTATAATAGGGACATACCTAATCCATATACGCAGTATAGGTGTGCTGCGGCTACTATATAGGCCCCTATAATACAAGAAACTGCTTAAATTAAGACTAAATAAAATGCGTAAACTGCCACTAAAGCACATATAAGGCGTGGGAGAGAGGAGACTACATTAAATATAGAAGATGGAAGATAAGGGCTTAATAGCTATGGGAATAACTGCACGCTAGGTTATACAAATGAAAACAACAGGTAATAAGCTAGGGGGGCGCAGGTGCCTTTCTAGTATTTCCTACCTTTAATACCGGGGGGCTAGGCCAGCCATCCTAAGCCTTAACGGGCCAGAAGCGTTGCCGCGCGATATTACTAGACCGTATAGGGACATAAGGGTCACAGGGGATATAAGGGAGAGAACGCCCTATAGGAAGACTATTATAAACAGCTATAGTAAGCTTAAGACCAGAATAATTAAGAATTAGACTTAACGCGGCAAATATAACATTTACAGCCAACTTTTAAAGGGTATATAGCTAACTAGTAAGAATAGGGGAGGAACTAGAGATAATAATAGATTTAGATATAAAAGCGCTACTAAAAACACAAAATATGGGAATAGAAAGCTCTATATAAAATAAGTAGTAACTAGGATATAGATATAAGAGACAGAAGCTCTAAATATTCTAGAGAAAGTAGAAATAGAGGAAGCAAGGAACAAAGGAGAGGCGAAGGACCCCCGCCGGGGGTCCGCCACCTATCTATTATACAGTATAACTACGGTAATACAAACCACCGTCTTATAAGGCCCTTACTAGACAGCTTAGACCTAGAGAAATACTACATCCTTACTATATAAAAGCCGTATTACAATGCCTATATATAATTAATATACTGCCCCTAAGGATTCCAGCTCCTATATAAACCAAAAGCAGCTATACGCGTGTACTTTATAATTAGTAAGGCTATTAGCCTATCCTTATAGTTATAGCAGGCAGTTAACCTAGATATTATAGTTATAATAATCCAGATATATAGGGGACCGGTTTAGATTATTAATGTGTATAACCCTAGGGTTAAAGGGGTCCTATAAACAGAGAACATTATATTAGTAATAAGCTTACTAGAAACCGAAGATATAGAGTCTATCCTATTAAGAGATATAAACCTCTACTACCCGCGGTGGGAGGGTATCTATATTGCTGCCGAATAATAGGTAGAGTGCCTACTAAAAGCTATAGACACCTAGGGCCTTAAGCTAGCTACCCCCCTAGGAGTAATTATATGGCAATAAGGTACCGCTAGAAGTATAATTGACCTTATATTTATGGACGAAGGCCTATACTAGAGACTTAAAAGATGCAACCCCAAAGAAGAATGG